>Ga0209084_1000279_pt1 | contig 49174 bp, 70 predicted proteins | sample C_130820_MF_Meta_FD_187309 | JGI IMG/M metagenome (GOLD analysis project Ga0209084, IMG submission 187309) | Freshwater microbial communities from Lake Croche, Canada to study carbon cycling - C_130820_MF_MetaG (SPAdes) (version 2) | ecosystem: Environmental > Aquatic > Freshwater > Lake...
CAGCGCACAGCAGGCAAAACAAGGAGTTGCAGGAATTAATGCAGCCGTTCAAGGCGCACAGGGACAAGCTCAGTCAACTCAGGATTGGATTAACCAAATGATGGGATCTCAATCGCAAGCAGTAAACGCACACAACCAAAACTGGCAGAATTATCAACAAGCCATGTACACAGGAGCAGTTAATAACGCTGCATCACAGAATGCTCAACAAGGTCAAATGTACCAAACGGGCGGTGCGGCTGCTGGAGCTGCACTTGGAGCAGCAGTAATTATTTAATGACAAACACATACACACAAACATTAATCACTCAAACAAAAGAAAAAGCAAAACAATGGATAAATAGGTGGCCTAAATCGGCTATCTTGTGGAGTGGAGGAAAAGACTCTACTGCATTGCTTCATTTTCTTAAATTTGAATGTGATATTCATTTGCCTGTAGTTCAATTCAGGGAACCAGCATTTCGCGAGCGTTACGCATATAGCGATAAACTGATAAAAGAATGGGATCTTGAAATGCATGAGTATCCTCCAACTAGGGTAGCAATATCAGACGGGCCAGATGTCAATACTGGAGAAATGAGGTTTGATTTATTGAAATACCAGCAATGGGGCATCAAATGCATCGTGCTTTCTTTAGGAACAGAGCGTCCAATAGGTGATGAGAAGTATTTGTGTGGGGTTGATTTTTTAGGAAGGCCAACGGGAGCGTTTAATTGGCCTTGGCAGTCGGTTTTCATAGGAACCAAGCAAGGAGACACAGATCCAATAAAAGGACACGTTCCCATGTCTCAAGACATCAGATATGCAGAAGGATCTCCAATTAGTTTGTATTTGATGCGTGATTGGGACGACGATCAAATATTTTCATGGCTTGTAGATAACGGAGTATGCCCAGATATGGACAGGTATGAATGCATTGAGGGCAAATGGGGTCACAAGGCCGACAAAAGCAAAAATGCTGATTATATTCCAACTTGTCTTAATTGCATCGACAGGCATACGGCAGGACAGCCTGCGTATTGTCCCAAACTAAAGGCAACCATTAGCAATATGTCGCATCTAGCACCGTATGAGGACATTGTCATCCAAGACCTTGGTTTTAAACCTGTATGGAACAAATAATATGATACATGAATTCAAAACGCCAATAGATGTCGTAACGCCACTTGGTGATGGGTATTTATTTTATGTTCAAAGTGGAGGAAATTGGGGAAATGACATATTTACTGTAATATTAAGAAAGGGCGGCATAGTTAGGCATTTCACTAGTGATCAGATACGGATATACCAAAACGGAACTTGGGATATAACAAAAGATATTGATCTTAATAAAGAAACAGCATAGCGTACTTTTTTATGGGAGGAGCTAATCCAAACGATCAAATTACTGCAACACACCTTGATTTCAACAAAGGTGATGGCAATGGCATTCCTGTAGCATCAGTAGATAAGAAATGGGATGTTCAAAGCGCACATCCAGAAGCTGTGACACAAGGAATAATTAAAGGAATTGGTTCATTAGCTACATCGGCTATTGGTGCTGGTGCAGGAGCAGCTGCAAAAGGTGCTGGTGACGCAACAACAGCATCACAAGCCACTGGAAATATTGGCCCTGTAGCATCTAGCACACCATCACCACAAGGATTTACAGATGCAGTTCAATATATGCGCCGTCCATCTATGCAAAACTATATGGATATGAACGCTCCAGAGAAATTCTCATTCAACTACAACCAATAACCAACACTACTATGGGAGGATCAGGAGGAGGAGGGCAACAAGCCCCAGTTCAAGACAACAGCGCAATGCTTGCGTTCTTGTCCCAACAACAAGCGCAACAAGCAGCGGCACAAGCGGCAGCTCTAAAGGCTCAACAACAGGCCGTCTACAACGCTTCAGTTCAATCTGCCACTACAGCAGGTCAACAAGGCGCACAGCAGGCCCAACAACAGCTAGGATTGCAAAACCAATACCAGCAGGCTCAAGATGCGGCTGCGTTGCAGGCTCAGAATGCTGCGTCTCAAGGCCAAGGTGCTTCAGCAGCAGGCGGGGGATTTGATCTTGCGGCGGCACAAAAGAACCAGATGTCAAATCTAGGAGCAGGAGCTGGATACCTTTCACCTACGGCAGCTAATCTTTCATACTCTCCAAAAACAATGAATCCTGCGGCTACCACAGCGGCTCAGACACCATTAGCTAATGCTGGCGTTACTGGTCAAAACCAAATAGGTAAATCTGCTACAACTACGCTAGGGGGATATTAATATGGGAGGGCATGGAGGCGGATCAAATAATAATTCGCAGCAACAGCAGGCACAACAGCAGGCACAACAGCAGGCACAACAGCTTGCCCAAATGCAGGCGGCTGCTAAAGCTGCTGCGGCTGCGGCTGCGGCTGCTGCTTTGAAAAAGCAACAGCAAGCTGAATACCAAACACGGCTTACTGGCGCACAAGAAGTTGGAAAGGTTGGATCTCAACAGGCCCAAGCACAGCTTGCAAGCACTGGACAAGCGCAACAGTCTGAACAAGCACCAATAGCGCAGGCGGCATCGCAAGCCGGAGGATCTGGATTTAGTTTGTCTGGATCTAAGCAGGCAGCACTTGGATCAGTAGGTGGCGGCGGTGGAACATCGATTGCCCCTACAAATGCAGCGACTCAGACAGCAAACACAGGTGCTGGAGGGCAAGCAGCTAAGGCCGCAAATATTAACCAGACCAATAACGCAACTCAATTTACGGTTCCACAAACAGACGGCATTAAATTCGGCGGCTCTTAAAAATTATGGCACTAGAAACACAAGGCTATCAATTTCAGGCTACAACCCCTGATCTTTCGAGAGAATATCCCCTCACTTCGTTAAAGGCTTTGTCGTTTTCTGGTGGTGCAAATAGCCCATTAAATATTCAGCCACTTGCAGGATGGAAAGTAGAGTCAGCGCATCCTGAGCAGGTAACGGCAGGAATAACTCAAGGGGTTGGCGCAATTGGTAAGGGAATTACGGCGGCATATCTTAGCAATAAAGAAAAAAAGGAGAAAGCTGATGCATTAGCTAAGTCTCAGGCTCGCGAGGATTTGTTGCTTGGACAAAAATACAAAGAAGAAGAAAAGCTCGCTAGAATTAGGGGAAAGTACGCACTTGATCATGCGGAACTAATGCAAGGAATTAAAGATAGGGTTCCAAAACAAACACAAACAGAAAAAGCATTTACAGATCTTGAACTGCCCCCGCTTAGTGCAGGAGATTCTTCTGAATCTTTATTGCCGCCATCGCCTGAAGTTGAACCAATTAATACTGGACTTAATTTTAATGGTCTTCCAACAGAAGAAATTGATGGCTCAGGTCAACCTGCACCATCTGGGCTTAATTTAGATAATAAACCTCTTGGAGACATTACTAGTCCAGTTCCTCTTGCCGCCGCGCCATCAGCAACTGGAGAACAGGCACTGAATGCTCTTGGAAACATTGATTGGTCTAAGATGACTGCAAGTTTAGGAGTCGGAACAGGAGCAGGAGCATCACCTGTAAGTATTCCATCATCTCAACCAGATTGGCTTAGATCTCCTAAATCTGTAACTGGATCTCTTTCTAAACTTGGAGGAGTTGATAACGTAGATCTTCCTTTGCAAGATCAGTATTTTGCCGGAATGCAAAAGGGATTAGAACAAACTAAAGCTCCAACAATTCCTGCGTATGAGAGGCAGATGAATAAAAACTATAGATCTATTTCTGATCAACAGGCGCAAGACATCCATGACTATGCAGTATCTCATGGATATGATGCTCCAGTTCTTACTGGACTTGGCGGAGGAATGACTGAAGTGAAATGGGCCAGCCCTGAGCAGACAGAGGCAAAAAAATCTCGCGAGGAAGCCGCTAGTGGTCGTCGCGAAATTCAAACTCAAAATACACTCAACCGAGAAAGTGCAATGTTTCAAGGTCATCCAGCAATCAAAGCATTTACTGGAGCAAACGGAATGCAGCAATCTCTTCCTAGGTTTATTAAAGATTATGATGCTATTGTTAAAAACCCTGAAGGAGCTGGCATTTCTGACGTAGGACTCCTTGATATGTTTGCTCGCGCAGAGGGTGGAGGAAGAGTAACAGAGGGCCAAGCAAACTTAGCACTTGGATCTATGGGGCTTAAAGATAAGGCTATGCAGCTTGGGTACAAACTTGAGGGAGGAGATAGGCTTTCTCAAAATCAACGTGACCAAATGCTTCGTGTTATTGCGGAGGATCATGGGGTTCAAGTAGCTTTAGCCAATCAAGCTGTTCAAATGACTAGGAATAAGCTAATTGATCAGGGAGTAACTAATGAACATAGTCTTCCCCAGCCTTATATTAAGGCAAAGACAAAGTGGGATGCATTAAACGAGATTACAGAAATGAAGAAAAATGCATTAGCTATCCATGAACAGCAAAAACAAGCTGAAGCATCTGGAGATAAAAAAACAGCCAATGACCTTAAAAGGCAACTTGAAGACATTGGTAAGAGCGCAAAGGAACTTCGCTCAAAGATAGATAAATCAAAAAGCGCAATTATTAATATTGATGAGTTGGAAAATACTCCTCAAGGTTGGGGCGGTGGTGCATCAGGAATCCTCATCCAGCAGTAATGTCTTCAATAACAGATAATCCAGAACAATTTTTCAATGAACTAAGCAATACGAAGGAAGAAAAACCTTCTCCTGCTATAGTTCCAGAACCTCCATCTCCAGCGCAGGCTCCAGCAAAAGAAACATCTATAACGGAGAATCCATCTGCGTTTTTTGACAATCTATCAAAGCCCGTAGAGCCATACAAAAAAGAGACTCCACAATCAGTATTTTTGGGTCAGGTTGCTGAAAAGAAAGCTCCAGAACTTGATACATTTGACATTGAATCATTAAATTCACTTCAGCCAGAGGAATTGCACGATGTTGCAATGGCTAGAAAAGACATTCCTTTGACTGATCAGCAGTTAAGGACTGCATACGATTTCCATAAGAATAAATCGTCATCTGACCAAAATTACGGGACACCTTCATCGTTGCGTGAGTTTATGGACATGACGAATCGATGGGCAGAGCCTATTGGTGAAGTCGGGAACGATGTGGCTCATACTTTATGGAGTGCTGCTAAAGGAGCTGGAAAGTTAGCCTACAGGACGGCTGATTTTGCGTTTGCTCCAGACATGAGTTTTGCTGAGAACAGGAAATATTACACACCTGAGCAACAGGCAGAGCTTAAAAAGCAGCAAGATATAAAAAGAAAGTCCCTTGAGGATGCTTGGCAAAGTGCAGTAGATCCTATTATTGGGATGCCTGAAGAACTTGCTTGGACAGGAACAAAATTAGGCGCAGGTGGCATGGATTGGTATGACAGGGCCAGTGAAGCCGTTGGCCTTCAAGACCATGAAAAGAGTTTTCAGCATTTTAAGAATAGGCGTGCTGTTGAGTCGGCTCAGGCTCAATACTACATGGAACACCCTACTGCACTTGGAAGGACATTAGACCTTCCTATTGTAAAAAGCGGTCTTGAGGCTATTGTTAAACACGATATGCCTACCACTCAGGAGTGGATGGCATCACATCCAAACCTTTCTAGGGAGCAGGCACAGGCAGAGCTAGACGCTATTGCAAAAGATCACGTTGAGACTCAATTAAGGGAAACTGAATCACGCATTGCTGCGACAGATCCAGATATTGCCACGGCATCTACATTCTTAGCCCCAGAGGGGATCGGAATGGGTACTATGGGCGCACTTGGAATGGGAGCAAGGGTAGCTAGTGAATTGACTCCAAAGATCGCTCAAGGGCTTAAATATTTTGGCAAGACGGACGCAGAAATAAATTCCATGCAGAATGCGGCTCAGATACTTCAAAGAGAGCAAAAGGCAAAGGCAGCTCAAGATATTATGCAGCCATCTCTGCTTGAAAAGGCGGCAGGAGGGACTGCAAAGGCAATTGATTGGACTGGCGCACTTGCAAAAGGAATTACAGAAAAGATTCCCAAGCAAATACGTCCTTTTGTCCCATACGTTGCTGGAGGAACTGCCGGAGGATTGTATGGTCATGAGCAAGGACGCTCTGTGATTGGCGATGTGCTTCGTGGAATAGAGATTGCCGGACTTATGAAGGCTCCTGCATTAGTTCGTGATATTGAGGCAGCTAGGCGTATATCTGGAGGAGGCACTAAAGGCACATTTGAGACAATGGCTGGGTTTCCGAATGTCAGCGAGGGTGCTGCAAAGATACTTCGTTTTGGAGGCAAGAATGTTGATAACCTGTTAAGTAACGCCGCTGAATACGCAAAATCCGGCATACATGGGACAGCATTAGCCGTTGCAACTGGTGTATTAGATTCAGCTGATCCAGAGGAGATGAACAAACTTGTTTCCCAAGGTCTTATTTACAGCCTTGGAGGTCATGCCTTCCAACGAATTAAAGGAGGTCTTTCAGGCAAAGATCCTATCCTAGAGAAGCGCAAAAGGGCGCAGCAGGATGTTGACAATCTTCGTACATTCTCTGAGCTGTCGCCGGAATCTCAGAATACTTTGAAAGATGTCACTAGCTGGAACAATGTAGTAGAGAACCAGCAGCAGAAAGCTAATGACGCTCGCATTGCTTATCTTGACGCACTCCAAAGGGGTAGCAAAGACACTCCAGAGCTTAGAAATAAATGGCAGGCAGAAACAAATGCACTTTCTACTGTCATGCGTGCAAACGTCCAGACTCGTAATGAGTATGGACGGATCTTTGTTGACCAGCTATCGCGCAATACAAACTTAGCTAATGGCACGCTAAAGGCCGGACAGAACAACGTAGGCGTTCACATTCTAACTCCAAAACAGATTTTTGATAAGTTCCGCCAAGACCCAGCTAACGCAGGAAAGAGCGATGCAGATGTGCAGGAGGCAGCAAGCCAAGCTGGGTTTTATAGCTCTCCAGATGGCGCAATTGAATACAAGTCAGGAATGGGAATGGAAGCACCCAAAAAAGACTTGGTTTTTGATAGAACAAAGCCATCAATTGTAATTAATGCCGATCACCTGAAGGCTCGCATGAAGATATTTGGTGAATCTGCCAACCAAGCACTGAATCATGAGTTTGGGCATCATATCAGCAATATTCCAGAGTTCCGCGAAGCAAATAAAGATGCTGAGGCATTGCTTTTTAGCCAAGAAATAAAAGACCCATCTGGTGCTGTAGTATCAACAACTTCAGGAAGGTATAGCCCGAAGGATCTCGTAGATATGTACGAGAACAACTACATGAAGGGTAAATCACCAGAGCAAATAAAGCAGCTTTCTGAGTTAGCTGGCCTTTGGGATCATTCTCGCCAAGCATTGGATGAAAATGCCGTTGCCGCATACATGAAGGAAGAGATCCTAGCAGATCTTAACTTAGAGACTCTTTCAAACCATCTTGGTAAAGATCTTGATAGTGGAACACTACATCTAATGGATCTTGCACGCCTCAAGACAAAGAAGAACCTACTAGATAGGGCTGTTAACAAGTTTGCCGGACTTGGAGGAAAGGGAGATCCTGTATCAGCTCTTACTGGGGCAGAATTTTCTCCAGAAGTATTAGCAGCAAATAGGCAGGCCGTTCGCGCACTGCAATCGCTTCAGGGAGAAGTTTCTCCTGCTGTAGCAGCTCCAGACGCACCAAAGATTAGCAGGGCGGAGATGATGAAGAACCGAGCCTTGCAGGAACGTGCAAAATACAGCGGTCTATTCAAGACCAAGGTACAAGCACAAGTTTACGATGCTGCTGGGAAGCCCGTAGGTGTGCCTGTAGACATCGAAAACATAAATGCATCCGAAGGGTCATGGCAGAACAAAAATGGATCTTTGAGGCAGGTTACGGGCTATGGTCAACGTCCTGACGAGGCGATGGGCGTGCAAATCCCAGAGGGTGGGTCATTAGTGGTCGGAAGGCAGATAGTCCGGCAGGCCGATGGGGTGACACCTGTGCTAATGGAGCCAAAGGAAGCAAAGCAGCTTCAGAAAGATAGGGCTAGGGTAGTGCGTGACGCTTTAAACACGCCGGACGCTGGCGCACCTAACCGATTTGAACCTACAGGCGATCCAGACGGCACATGGAGGGGTACATTTACGCCGCTGCAAATTGAGGCAATCAAGAATCTTCCAGAGGGCATTGTTCCTAAGTCTGTAAAGGAAAAGATGCTTAAAATAAATGATTTGATCGTTAAGGGAGATGGTTCACGCATTCTAGCGGATTATGCAGCAATGATGAATGATAATGGTCGTTACACGCCATATTCTGCAAAGATCTATGACCTTGTTCCGATTGGTATGCACCTTTCCAAAGATGGTCACTTCCTTGCTACAACGATTTCTGTAGGCAGGATGTTCGATAAGTTGAATAAATGGAGCGAGCGTATGCCTGCTCGACTTTCGCCTTGGAACGGAAGCAAGGACGCATTCTTCAAAGAATTCACGCAGACGTATCTAAAGAATTGGCAGAACGGATTAGCCGGAGAGACTGGACTTGGCGGAACGCCAGCCGAAGCATTTGCCAAGAAAAACATCTTCAATGATTTCTTGAACCTTACTACAAAAGACGCAGCACCTCTTAATCCAGACCGCACAAGGACACCTCGTCAAAGGGGTGACGTTCGTGGAAAGGACATTGATCGTACAATCATGTCTGTCCGCTTGGATCACATTACGGAGCTGATGGACAACGAACACGCTCCAAAGGTTCCAGTCAGCTACCAGAAAGCAAAGTTCAACATGATGCCAAAGCCAGAGGAAGGCGAGGAAGCCATAAAGCCTCTAACTTTTGCACCAAAGGGAGAGCAGCCTGCGCTTACGCCGGAGATACTTAAAGGCATTACGGCTACGCACATTGCCCCAACACAACAAGTTGGAAATCAAGCCATTCAAGAAATATCCAAGAAATATGTAGAATCTGCCGGAATACCTCACGATCCCCACCAAGCCTCAGTTCCTGTTAACGAAGAAATCGCTAAGAGAATAGCTGATTTTTACCAACAACAACAAGACAGCCCAAATGATCCTGCTGTTAAAAAAGCGTATACATCACTGGCTAATGAGGTTGTTGATCAGTGGAAAGCGTTTGAACAGAATGGATATACGGCAGAGCCGTGGACTGAAAAAGGTCAGCCATACGCTAATTCTAAAGAAATGATGGAAGATGTGCGAAACAACAAGCATATCTATTATTTTACAACTGAAAGCGGATACGGAGAATCAGGAATTACGGACAAAATGCGTCAAGAGAATCCAATGCTTTCAGCTAGTGGCGTTGATTTTGGAAACGCAAAGAATGTTCCAGCAAATGATGTGTTCCGAGTTGTCCATGACATAGTTGGTCACGGTGCTAATGGTTACGAATTTGGGCCAAAGGGAGAATTCAATGCATATCTTGAACACAGCAGAATGTTCAGCCAAGACGCAAAGCCTGCTCTTGCCGCAGAGACATTAGCTCAAAATAGCTGGGTAAATTATGGGCCGCATCTTCGCGACCAAGCTGGAAATCTTCCCAAGAAGGGTGAGTCAGGATTTATTCCAGTTACAGAAAGACCATTTGCCGAACAAAAGAATGTCATCATCCCTAAAGAAATTCTTGATGAAGTTGATAAGTATTCACAAGAACAAAAGACCATGCAGCAAAACGGAATTAGCTTCATGCCAGCTAATAACGAAAAGCAAGAGGTTCAATTTAAGTCTAAGCCAAAAAAAGGATCTGTAAGCGGACGCACGTTTGATCTTGTCCATTTTGGATCTTATGGCCTGAAGGAGACTAGCCCAAAGAAGATGGGCAAGGCATACGCCACGAAAACGGATCTTAGCGGAGCTGATAAGACATATTTCTATGTCAATGGCACAGATTACGAGTCACAGATTTCTGGCGGCAATCCATACACCGCAAAGGTAGACGGGAATAGCATTTACGATTTATCCATCGATCCGCTTAAAGTCACTGGGACAATGAATCGTCTTAAAATGGATCAAGCTATCCAGAAAGCTGGATATGCAGGCTATTACAGCCCCAAGAAGTGGAGTGGATCTGGCTTTGACGCAGTTGCAATGTTCAAGCCTGTCAAGGTGACTGAAGCCGAGCCATCGGATATTTATTCTAAGCGAAAGCTGGCGGCTATCAACAAAGGAAAGAAGACATCAGAGGCTCCTGATTATGCGGCGGCTGATGCGGCATGGGAGCAAAGGAAAGGCGGAATGCAATTCATGCCATCCCGCGAGGAAGAGCCTGAGCGCATTAAGGAAGCTACCTACACCAATCCTCGCACTGGCAAGGTATCTCGCGGCGAAACGCACCTTATTGCTAATCCTAACGCACCACAGGAGGCTACAGACCGCGAATCGCCTGCTTATGGCTTTGAGACTGACAAGGGACGCATAGTTGACAGGAATGAAGCGTACAACATCGCGCAGGAGGCTGGTCAGCTAAAGGAGCCGACTAGTGAGGATGAGAAGTTTCATGCTGATCGCGGAGTATTGCACAGCGGGATGTATGAGCCGAAAGGAATCTCCTTCATGCCTGCCGCCGGAGAGTCAAAGCCAGTTCCTACGCAAGAGGAGCTGGATGCAATGAAGGCTAGATTGCCTAAATATCGTCCTCAATTAATCCAATCCCCCATAAACAAAGATCGTTTCAAGATTAATATACGAGACGATAAAAATGAGGTGGTTGGATTTGGAACAGGTGCATACGACCCAACTGAAAACAGGCTAAATATAGAGCAAACGATGGTATATCCTGACTATCGGAAGCAAGGATATGGCGAAGCGTTGTATCGTGAGATTGCAAAGCACGCTCAATCCCTTGGTGCTGACTCCTTGTACAGTGAGGAAGTAAGCGATCCCGCAGAAAAGGTGCGCGAGAAACTTTTCCCGACAACATTAGAAAGAGGCGAGCGTGCAGATGAAAGGGCTATGGAAAGCGCAGTCCCATCCGGCATCTCTTTCATGCCTAAGAGCGATGAGCCAGACATCAGCGAAGAAGGCCATGTATTTCCAAAAGACCTTTCCAAGCCTTTTGAATTTACTCCAAGGATTGCTATGCACTTCATGCCTGCTTCAGAAGAAGTAGATTGGAAAGACTATATGCATCTTCCAACTATAGCACTAGCAGCTGATCGAATGGGTATAGGACAGGCTTATGTTGGCCCTACTGGAGCCAAGCAACCATTAAGCGTAAAATCAGAAGGAGGCGCAGGGTTCTCTACACTTTACAGGGACGAAAAACATAACCCGATTTGGGCGTTCTCTACATTACAAGCAGCAAAGAATTTCCTTAAAAGAATCAATGATGTAGCCAATGAATTTAAAACAGAGTCGGTGCTTGTTTCTCCAACTCTTCTTGCTCCAGACAATCATCTAAAGAATCAGACAGGTCAACTTGGCTATGTAGAAGCCTTGGAAGCCGCGATGAAAGCTAAAATGGTAAAAGAAACAGATCTCACAAAGCAAATAAACGAGATCATAAAAAGAATTTCCGAATCAAAGTCAGCAAAAGCTAAAGAGGCTACAAAAGCATTGGAAGGAATTACTACTTTTAAACAATTTGCACAGGCTGTAAGAGATAAGTCATTTAATTTTGGTGCTGCCGAATGGATCATGAAGAAAGCAGCGCAGAAAAAGCTGCCGATTACAGCTAAGGAGCTAGATCAAATGGGTATTTTGCCATCTCAGATTGCAAAGGACTTAGCGCATGAAGGGTATTATGAACTGCCTACATATTCAATGGTTTCATTGTTTGAAGTTCCAAAAGATCAAAAACCTGAAAAGGGAAATTTCCACAATTCGTACCCCTATATTGTACGAGGCAAATCCATTGGATATCTTAAACAAATTATTAATTTGGCCCAAGCAACCAAAGAGCCAAAGATATTTACCAAAAAAGGAAATATTACCGCTCAACCATTAATGACCGTGATGCCTATACTTGACTCTGAACTAATAAACAAGGCATTATCCACTTTACAGGCATACGACCCTAAAACTAACAAATAACTTATGGCACAACCAATCCCACGCAAAGAAGACCTAAAGCCTATTAGCGAGGCTGTATGTATGTTTATTGATCATGGCTTGTTTCTATCTCAAGCTCTCCGTCTCGCTCAAGACTTTAAGAAGGTCTATGTATATACACCGTGGGAGTCGGGGTTCCCTTCTATGACTTCTCTTATCGGTACTGGATACGATGAGATTGAAGTGGTATTAAGTCCATTTCCGTACATTGATGAATGTGATGTTTTTGTGTTCCCTGATGTGAACCACGGGCCTCTTCAGCAATATCTAGCTGATCAAGGAAAGGCAGTATGGGGATGTAAATTAGGCGAGTGCCTTGAGCTTGAACGCGAAGGATGCAAAGAAATTCTCAAGGTTCTTGATCTGCCTGTTGGTAAATTCACGCACATTGTTGGACTTGACAACCTCCGTGAGCATCTAAAGAAAAATGATGGGAAAACTTTGCACTGCAAATTGTCCCGCTGGAGGGGAACTTTTGAAACCTTTGCCTGTACGCATTATCGCGATGTTGAACCTAAGATTGATCAAATTGAGCATAAGATTGGGCCTCTGAAAGACGTTATGGAATTCACGGTAGAAGAAGATCTTCCTGATCGTGTTGAGGTAGGAACAGACGGATTTGTTATTGATGGAAAACAACCTTCTCAACTCATGGCTGGAATTGAGGTGAAGGATCTCTGTTACGTTGGCAAATTCCTTAAATACAAGGACTTGCCAGAACCTGTTCGTCGATTTAATGACCGCATGGAGCCTGTTTTTAAAGCATACTCGTATCGTGGTTGGATGTCATCTGAAGTAAGGATCGGATCTGACTTAAAACCCTATATGATAGATGCTTGCACAAGGAGTCCTAGTCCGCCAAATGAGCTTTGGCAGCTTGTTTATGCTAATTTTTCCGAGATCATCTACTACGGAGCGCATGGCATCATGGTTGATCCTGAACCTACTGCAAAATATGGAGCAGAGATCTTGATTCATAGCTCATGGGCCGCTGGAAACTGGCAACCCGTAAACATTGACCCAGATGTCCGCGAGTTTGTGAAACTCCGCAACTCCATGAAATTTGGTGACAGGGAATACATTTCCCCGATCCAAGGAGAGCTTCCAGAAATTGGAGCCGTTGTTGGCCTTTCTGATGAGTCTATTGAGGACGCTATTGAGGAAGCATTTAAGAATGCTGAAGGCGTGTCTGGCTACTATATTGAGATCCCCAAGGCATCTACACAAATTGCCCTTGAGCAAATCGCAAAGCTAGACGAGTTGGGCTTGAACTACTTCAAAGACTAGCCATACTTTATTCATCTATGGATGAATCAATAAAGCATAAGCGAGGCGATATCAGAGATGACGGCAAAGTGTTTTGGGTATATTCCAAGAATCATGTCTCTGGTGAATGCTGGTTAAGTCCTGAAAAATTCCAAGAATACAAAGAAAACCAGAAAAAACATCGACACGATTGGTTTGTTAAAAATCAAGAGCAAAACAATCAGAATAAACGCAATTGGACTTCTACGAATCCAGAAAGAAAAATCCAAAACGATAGAAATTGGAGAAAGCAAAACATTGAAAAGGCAAACGCATCTAACAAAAAATGGAGACAAAACAATCCTGATAAATGCTTGGAGCAACAAAGGGATTGGAGCAAACGGAATCCACAAAAACGGCGTGAATATTCAAGAGATTGGGCTGTAAGAAATCCTGAAAAGAGAAGCAAAATATTGTCAGAATGGAGGAGAAACAATCCTCAAAAAGCAAATTCTTATACCGCCAACCGAAGAGCATTGAAAAGATTTACCCCTATTATGATGCATCGTGATCATATTAAAATGATGGAGGTTTTTTATCAACAAAGCTCACGGGTTTCTTCATGTACGGGTATTCAACACAATGTTGATCATGTAATTCCTTTAACAAAGGGCGGATATCATATACCATCAAACCTTCAGGTTTTGCCTAAAAAAATTAATCAGAAGAAGTATAACAAACTCCCCCATGAATTGTCCCTCGCAGCTTAATCCTCTTCCCCACAAATGAGGATTGAAATCAAGTCCGTTGACCCTGCGGCGATTAGATACCCTACTTGCGGAGATTGGATCTGGTTGCCGGACGGATCGCTCCAAATCTTTGTTCCAGACTACGCCAACGAAAACAGTGCGTTCCTTGTGGCTCTTCACGAACTCGCAGAGGCATGGATGTGCAGAGATGCCGGTATCAGCGAGGAAAGTGTATCCAAGTGGGATATAGACCATCCTGACGCTCCTGAGCCTGCCGAGGTGGAAGGCTCCCCATACATGGATCAGCATTCTATCGCAACGCAGGTTGAACTACGAGTCGCTGCCGGAATGGGCATCAATTGGAAAAACCACGACCGCTGGGTGCAGAACGCCGGAGATGAAGTAGAGCGTCAACTGAACAGCGGAGTGCCTGTGGCTAGAATCACCAAGGAAGGATCGCGGTACTGGGCGGAACTTCATTTGTACGGACTCCGGCATGGAGGAAAGCCAACGCAGCCTTGGCTTGATTTGTGGATTCATTCGTTGCCATTCGATGGATGCCCTTGCAAGGAACACTTCGCAGAATTTCTCCGCAACAATCCTCCTGACTGGTCAGACTTTTTTGGCTGGGGAGTGCGTTTGCACAATTCGGTGAATGATCGCATCGGGAGGCCGACGATCAGCGTCGAGAACGCAAGGATTGTATGGTCAAGTAGGTCATTCTAGGCCGTAGAGCCTGTATTTATCAGCATCAAATTATTTTCAAAATACTCGTTGACGCAAAGCGGCTTTGGTACTACCTTCATTCTTGTCGGTAGAAAACAACAACAACACATCAACACATCGAAATAAAAAAATATTACGCTCGACGGAGTCTCATAAACAAAAGTACATTCGTCACGCAGTAAGAAGCGATAACCACAACAAACCCAAATAAGGAAACAATACAATGCACTCACTACAAGCCATCATATTCCAAGACATCCACCACGCTCGCCGCGCTAAAGCTCGCGCTCTCAAGAAGCGTGCAGAGGCCGCACAGCAGGTCATCGTTAGCCGCCTCGCCGCAACTCGCGGTATCCCAGTCAACCATCGCTAATACAATCTGGTATTGCGATTAGGAGAACCTGTCCTTAATAGGGTGACAGCCGGAGAGACGGCACAATTATAAATAAATATCATGCAATCAGAAATCACAGCACTTCTAAACAACGACTATTGGATCATCTTCTCCGCTCAGAATCCTGACGCAAAGAAACTGAGTGACGTACAGAACGAGATCCTTCACCAAGACCTAATCCGCAAGTTGGCTGACCAAGGCCGCAAGTACGAGGAAGTATACGGACGCTACAGCGGAAATACTGAAAAGGGAGTCTTTCTGAAGACGCTCGTCCCAGTGGATCGCCAGCTTGCCTCATCCTTTGCTCGCCAATACGGTCAGGAGTCGGTTTTAACGGCAGAAGGATTGGTTTATCAAGACGGATCGCTACACCCTTGCAAGGGCATCGTATTCCCCTTGAGCGAGCCTGAAGATAACTTCTCACTGCTTCGCTCCACATATTTCTACTGCGACATTGATTTTGATCAAAAGGTGCAGGAGCCACAATAATCACCATCAATACAATACCATGACAAACGACACGCTAGAACAATTAGAGCTTCTTGCCGGACTTTGCAGAAGCAAGGGACTTGAAGGAGTTTCCTTGTCCGTAGACTCAGACGGCTATTTCACCGCTTACTTTGCAGGTGGCAAGGAAGTGTCTTATTACAATTTCGACCACGCAGTAAAATCCATCCATAACCTAAAATAACCATGAGCCGTTCCGTATCCACACACCCTAACGCAATTGTAACCCAGTATCTTGCCCCAGTCCTTGAGGGAGATCCTGATTTTCTTTATCACATCTTGGATGACTTCCTAGATGACATTCGCAACATCTTCACTGGCGAAGCGGGAGTAGATTCCGGCCTGCTCTTGAACGGACAGCCGTTCACTGGCTTTGAAGGATACATTGAAGCTGATAGGTGGGCTGGGCGCGAGGATCACGTTATCCTTGAGGGCGAGCTAACCGAGATAAGTGTCAGCGAGTATGGCGGCATCGTTGCGGTTTGCCTAGCACCGCTGAATCCAGATGACGAGGCTCATGTTTCAACGTGCCAGAGGGCAGAGCCATATTTCAGGGCTATCTTGCAGAAGGCATTTCCCAATCAGTGCCTTTCAAGGCAGGGAACGATGAGCAATGGCGAGGGAGTGTACAACGTCATTGAGTAGATAGGCCGCGCAGCCGCATAAACACTGGATCAAATTATTTTTAAAAATAATTGTTGACCCAAAGCGGCTTTGGTACTATTGTGTCTGTAGTCAGTAAGAACAAACACACAACCAACCAATAAATAAAATGACATCACTACTCGCAAAACCCCATGTCGGAACCTCCAGTCCAGAGGTTGCTCACTATAGCACCCAAGACCAACTGCAAGACCACTACGAGCTACGCGACTATGGTCGCCGGATCAGCCGCAGGGCTAACCAGAAGTTCGTTCAACTAGAAGAATGGACAGCCGAGCGCGAAGCAGCATTGGATCGTGAGTTTCAAAAAAAGGTAAGCACTGTGCGTTACGACCGCTTTGGCAAGCTAGTCAGTGAATAAACGACTATGAATAAAGAAAAGTACACTCCATCTCACATCTGGATCTTTGTTCCCAAAGCATTTTACCAAGATGCATTGGAATGCGGTTGCGATGTCCCTCCAATCCTCAGCAGAAAACGCCAAGGTAAGGGATACACCATAATGCTAGATGCGCTTGACCCTCGCTACGCCGACTTGGAGAATAGGGCAGAATACTATGCAGACTCCGGCATGGCTGGCGGTTGGGATGAAAGCGCAATCCGAGTCGTTGCCGCCGCCAAAGCATTCTTAAAAGCTCGGAAAAAATACGATTACCTTTTCACAGAATAAATGAACATCGTCCAACGAATCCAATTCCTCAAATGGTGCGCCAGCCATCGCCTGCCAGTAAAACGCTTCCCAGCCTATGGGGAGCGTGTGGCATCAATCTGGATCAACGCTAAATACAAAGAAAAATGAAAAAACACTCAACGATCCCAGATGACGATTACCGCAACAGGATCTTAGAAAAAATTGGAATTCCTCGCGAAATAACTCTTTCTTCCCTAGCTTTAAAATTGCTAGAGCGCAAAGAACGAGAGATCCAAACGGAAAAAGCATTGAGAGAAACTCCGAGGCACATTATTCACCAAGTTCATAATCATACCACACCAATCCGAAAAGTTCGCAAGATAGGTGAATCTACTGGAATTGCAGACTTTGACCGCGCTGAACGTGACTACCACGGCTACGAGAAGCCACTAGAAATCGCTACAGGAGGCCATCGGGTGCGAGGACTCGACTACTTGATAAAATCGCGCACATAGCCTATCCTCGCGGGATTATGAGCTTCCGCAAAGTCTGCACCGCTATGATCAACGGCAAACGCTGGAGCGTAGGTTTCGGCTTTACAGGCAAGACCGCCGGAATCGTTGACGATGGCGTATGCAGGTACGCCAGCAATAGGATCGTCGTCCACTCAGCGCACAGCGGTAGGGTGCGTAGCTTAGAGGAATGCGTCATCCATGAGGTTGCACACGCCGTACTGCCGCAAATCGACGAGGCCACAATTACGCATCTGGGAGAGGTCGCCGCTAAGGTGCTTCTGAAGATGCAGGCCGCAGAGCCGCATAAACGCTAGGTATACAGCCAATAAAAATAAATCAAAATAATTGTTGACCCAAAGCGGCTTTGGTACTAGTCTCTTAAATGTCAGTCACACACAACACACACACAAACACACATGAACTACCAGATCACCCTCACCTTTGACGAACTCGTCCAAGCTCGCGCCGGACTCCAGTGCTACATTGAACACCTCTGGAAGCTCAGACGCGACAGCGACAGGGTCATTGCTCGCAATTGCTGGAATCCAACAATCCGAGGCAAGATCGCCGCACTACGCGCACTCCGTAAGGCCACCCTAGTCTAACCACCAACCCATAAATAAATACCATGACAATAGCCGAACACCACGAATTCGCTCAGATTGAGCGCACCTGCGACGAGATTCGCAAAGACAACATCGACCTGCAGGCCGAGATCCAATCCCTGCACCAAGACCTATGCCAGATCCTGACGTTAAACACGCTAGGGAAGACTAAGGCAATCGCAGACCTAGTAAACGCAATCCTCGCACATCCATCACGATAATGCGCTGTATCGACAATTTAATTAACGGAAACATCAAGGAAGCTAAGGCCGGAGCCAAGCGAGCCACATTCAACTCCATCTTGAACGCCGCTGAAATGGTGTATGGGATGTCTATGCGCGAAGCTCTGTACACCGCCAAGTTTTTAAAAGGCGAGATCGAATGGGCGCAGTACTGCCAAGAGAAACACGCCCTAACCTTTTCATACTAATGATCATCCAAAACATCCTATGGTTCCTCCAAGGAGGAATTCAAGCCACCCTGCCACTCGTAATCGCCTTCGCAATACTCCACCTCATCTACCGACCACAAAAATGAATACCCAAGTACAATCCCTCCTCAGCAACCTAGAAGCCCTGTTTACCAGCCAAGTGGCAATGGCAGACGCTCATGGCCTACCAACGCTACCACACATAAGCCTAGCGCGTGCAAAGGAGCTTCTAACCGACATCAGGATCGCCAAGGCCACAACCAAGCAGGCTAAAGACCCTGCGTACTTTAACCGACTCGACACAATACATTGCAAATAATGCAATTATGTGTTGACACCAGTACCAAACCCGCTAACCCAGAACACATGGAAAACATAAACCCATACGAGGCAGGAAAGAATGATATGCGCGAACAGCTAGTATCATTCATTTACGAAAGGTATTGTTACAACAAAACCTTTTTCGGAAAAGAACATCACGCGACTCAGGAAATCCGCCGGATCATCGAAGACATCCGCGAAGATCAGGCAGTCGAGCAGGAAAAACTCAAACATACAGAAACAGCGAGCGAATAAATAGATGGCAAAATATAAATTACATAAATCAGATACAGTCTTAACCAACGTCCATTCTAAGAAAGTCTGTAAAGGAAACTATTGCTGTATTCACAACCCAAGCAAGCACCACATGGCTGACTGGGAACAGGTTTGGCGTGAGGATAGGCGCATGATGGAACGCATTTGCCCAGAGCATTCTTGCGGACATCCAGATCCCGATGATCCATCTGCGGATCGCACGCATGGTTGCTGTGGGTGCTGCCGCCCACCAGAAACTAATAAATAAATATGAAAGCTAAAGAATACTTTGGAGATCGTCCCTGCATAAATTATATTTGGGTCATGCTTGACAGGTTAGGCCCATTTATACCTAAATTGCGACCTGCGGTAAAAATGCCGCACAAGCAATCATTAACAAAATAACTTTATGAGTCGTGAACCCATTAACCATCCTGCTTTTCCTGTAGCCGCATACGCTGGCGATGAGACTAACCCAATCGTCCGACCTAATAGCGGCATGGGTATACGCGATTACTTTGCCGCCGCTGCACTCTCTGCCCTTGCCAAAGACAAGCAGGCCGGAGAGCCAGAGGTTGTCGCTGAAACAGCCTACGCCTTTGCAGACGCAATGCTAGAGGAACGCCAATACACAAACCGTAAATAATATGTGGCATCACAATAAAAAGAATCCAATGGTATCAACTCCGGCAAAGGCTCCGGCAAAGCCAGCTCCTGTTAACTCAACAGCTCAATCCAGCTCATCATCTATTAAGATGGGATCTCCTGAGATCCGTATAGGACTAGATGGAGCTTCACGCCGTTCTGGAATGGGAGAGGATAAGTTCCCCAAAATGCCAAAGGATAAGAAGTCAATCATGCCTAAGCCTAAGAAGGCCCGTATGCCAAAAGTAAAAATGCCAAAAGCAAAATAATCACCGCAGTAAAAACAAACCAACAAAACAAACATATGTCCGACGAAACAAACACACCAGAAATCCCAGCCAGCGAGACAGCCGCACCTGCACAGCAAACGCTACAGGAGATGATTGCCGGAATTGATATTACCGAGGTCACATTTGAACAGATCTTCCGCGAGCTAATCGGAGCCATCCAGAATGTCGCCATCACCGCACAGATTGCCCTTGGTATCGCAGAGCGAGTCAAGATCCGCGATCTTGCTGCCGCATCTGCACAGGAGGAGGTTCCTGTTGTCACTCCAGAACTTGAGGTAGTCTAAATATATGAAAATTTCATTTCCTGCATTACTTGGCACAGTGTTTATTGCGCTCAAGATTACTAAAGTCATCACATGGTCATGGCTATGGGTATTAGCCCCGTTTTGGATTCCGGCAGCTATTTGCATATTTCTTATTCTTGCCGCTTTGGTACTTTCGCTTATAGTTGCATTAAATGAAGGCTAATAATTTATACAAACGAGCAGCTAAAGCTATTGACGGCGCAGATGAAGCGATTTCACCACGTTCTCACGCAGAAGAGCCTGCCGGAGACAAGGCAAAGAAAGCCAATCCACAACGCATGGACATCCTCCGCAGAGCAGCAATCTCAAACAGGCAGAACGATGTATCCAACTCATAAACAAGAAAACGAATGCACCGATGCGGCAATTGCCTACATCAGAAAACACTACCCAAATGAAAGAAAAGAACCCTCACCTACAGCGTCACATTTTGAAAACGGAGACGTACCACGAATTGATGAACAGCCGGATTCACAAGCATACACGAAAGAGTTTAAATAGTAAGCTCGGTGGTCTTTCCAAAGGAATGAAGCATAAGCCAATGGAGGAAGAGAAATGAAAAAAGGACTTTGGTACAACATCCACATCCACATGAAGCAGAAACGTATTGAACAAGGTTCTGGCGAGCGTATGCGTCCAGTAGGAAGCAAGGGTGCGCCAACCGCTGCTGCTATCAAGGCATCTCAAAAGACATCCAAAAAAAAGTGAGCGAAAAGAAATTCAAAAAAGTTGTTACCAACCCTGAGACTGGCAACAAGAAAACCGTGCGTTACGGAGCCAAGGGATATTCAATTGCCCCTCACACCAAAAAAGGTGATTCTTACTGCGCTCGCAGTGCTGGTCAGATGAAGGATCATCCAGCGGCAGCGCATGATCCAAACTCACCTTTGCGTTTGAGTCGCAAGAAATGGGCTTGCATCGGGAAACGTAGCGCAAGATGAGTCAGCCAATAGCTAAAAACCAATTTGGAACAGGCGCAGGCAAGGGCGATCACGAACGCCCTGTGAACCGCGCAGTATTCCGAGAGAACATTGATAAAATAAAGAAAGGCCCAATGCGAGGGAAGGCCGTTGCAGTCAAAGCCGGAAAGACAACCTATAAATACTAATGAAAAAGATACCATCCGAAGTCCGCGAATACCTCGCCATGATTGGCGCAAAAGGCGGATCTAGCAAGAGCGAGAAAAAGCTGAAATCCATCGGCGAGAATGCAAAAAAGGGAGGTTGGCACGCACAGAAGCGTAACCAGCCACAGCCGGAAGCGGCTTAAACACAGGCTCTACAGGCCGTGAAATTATTTTCATTTATTTTCACCGAATCGCTTGACACCTAAGCCGCTTTGGTACTATTGTGGTCGTGTAGTCAAAACAACCAACACACACATGAAAAACCCAAACTTCAAAGAGATTGCAACAGCAGGTGACTTACGATTGGTCTATCGACAGTATTATGGCAACAAGCATGGTTACACTATCGCTATGGGAAACTGCATTCTATGGAATGGACAGGAAGAGTCCCTTGGTCGTGATCTCCTGCAAAAGTTTTCCGAGATGAACTGGGGAAAATAAACATAGACACCAATACCAAAGCCGTTAAATTCACCCAGTCGGTCAACCTAAACACACACACATGAAAGACACACTAAACGCAGCCCTAGTAGCAGCTCTCAGCGAGCTTACCAACCTTGCCAAAGACAAGGTCAACCCACACTTCAAGTCGCGCTTCACTTCACTCGATGCGATCCTTGATGCAACACGCCCAGTCCTTGCCAAGCATGGCCTAGCTCTATCACAGGAGCCTGTCTTTGAAGACGGCATGGCTGGCGTAGTCACTCGCATCATTCACACCTCCGGCGAAAGCAGGGAGAGCACGCTAATCCTACCCTTGCGAGACCAGTCGGCACAGGGAGTCGGAAGCGCAATCAGCTACGCTCGACGTTACTCTGCCGCCGCTGTGCTTGGCATCGCATCAGATGAGGACGACGATGGACAGCAGGCCAGCACACACCCAAAGTCCATGACACACCCCAAGGCCATAACGCGAGCCGCTATAGCCAAGCCTGTAATCAACAAGCCGGATAACTCGCTGGATACGCTCTTTGGCCTGATGGACACCAACAAGGTTTCCGAGGAAGAGATTCGCTCATTCTGCCTTTCAAAAGGCATGAAGGATGTGCCGGAGTTTGTAGCAGACATCAAGGAGTCTGTTGCCAAGCGTCTGGTGGAAATCTTCTCCGAGGTGGTCGAGTTCAGCCTTAACAAGTAATTATATGACCCAAGAAAACATCGTTAAAATTTATCTAGCTGCTTACAAGAACTTAACACCAGATGCACTTGATGAGGTATACAAATGGCAATGGGATGATGTCTATCTGTTAGCGGATAGGATTATACAAGAGATTGAGCCATTGCTAGACGCATACGAAATGTCAGAAACTAAATAAACAATATGGACGAACGAGCCAACAAAATGTCCGGCAGTGCAATGGCGACCTACGCCGACTGCGCCGGAAAATACCAGTTAGAGATTACCTGCCCTCCTAGCGAGGGCGGGGCGGCGGCGGACATGGGGACGAGAATCCATTCCTATCTTGCCGGAGAAGACATTATCCTGAACGACGAGGAGCAGGCAATCGCTGATCTTTGCGAAGCGGAATACGGAGAGATCCTAGAGACTTTGGGATTCGGAACGCCAGATAATGTGACCATTGAAAAACGCTTATGGTACGGAGACATCTGGTCAGGCCAGATTGATCTGATCCTGCACTGGGGCGACAAGGTATTAATCATCGACTGGAAGACTGGAAGAGTCGGAACAGGAAACACTGCCGCCGACAATATCCAGCTCCGAGCCTATGCTGTTCTTGTCCGCAAGAATCTGAACATCAAGGAGGCATATGTCGCCATCGTCCAGCCAATGGCGCAAAAGTACACAATTGCCCATTATGAGGAGAATGACCTGATCGACGCTGAAAAGCAGATACAGGGCATCGTGGAGGCCGCAATGCATCCTGAAGCACCAAGGACACCAAGCGCATCGGCTTGTAAGTATTGCCGAGCCAAGGCTATCTGCCCAGAAGTCGGAGGAGTCGCATCAGAGCTGGCAGTATTTACACCAGCGCAGGTTCCGGCACTCAGCAACGAGGCAATAGCTGATTTCTTGGATAAATCCGATGTGGTTGAAGCGTTTATCGAAGCGATTCGCGACGAGGCCAAGACGAGACTCCTAAAGGGCGAGGAAATCGCAGGACGGAAGCTGGCATCAGGCCGTACCAGCCGGAGCGTTGAAGACCCAGTAGAGGCATTCAAAGCCCTTGAACAGTACTTGACACCTTCCGAGTTCACTTCTGCTTGCAAGGTTTCAATTCCGCAACTAGAAAAGATTTTTGCCACAGCCAATGACATGAAACCAGCGGAGGCGAAAGTCTCTCTTGGAAAATTGTTGGAGGCTGTGCTAGTCACGAAGACTGGCGCACCAATGATGGTTCGTGCAAAATAACCAAACCAAAAACAAAACACACATATGTCTGATAAAATGACAGAGAAAGAGTTGGCTATTGTTTCTGCTATTGCGGCAGAGGCTGTTGATGCATTGCAAGTGGATGTTTTCCAAGCACAAGAAATTGTCGAGGATCGCATTCAGTTTCTTGTCGATGCTGAGTTGATCGAAGTCGAGGATGGCTCCGAAATGATTCGGACTGTTCTGCATATCGCTCTTGATGCGCTGTTAGATACAGACGAAGAAGAGGACGAGTGCGAAGATTGCGATGAGTCAGACGAGTACGGGGATTGTGACGAGAGGGCTTACTAATGCAATACGATAACAAAAATACAGGCGCAGCGTTCTTGAAAGAGAATGTCAACCCGAAGGCTCCAAAGTGGAGTGGCCCACTCAATGTAGATGGAAAGGACTATCAGGTCAGCATCTGGGAGAAGAATTCCAAGGGCGGACTAGATTTCCTTTCCCTAAAGGTTGAGCCACCACGCCCGAAGGGTGAGGGATACAAGCCTAAGCCAAAGTTCACGCCGGACGATGATGGCGATGGCATCCCGTGGTAAAAATGAGCGCAGTAGTTTCCAAAAAGGGGCTAAAAGATTCCGACACATTTAGGTGCGATGATTGTGGAGAAAACATATCCGGCACTCGCGTGATAGATGGCGAATACGTCTATTACGTCAAGCAGGATAGGAGTAACCCCAACAATAATCGCTACCGATGCGAAGAATGCCAAAGTGATATTTGGACTAACTTCTAATGGAAGCTATATCGTTCATAGTTCCAATAATGCCAGCCTCCATGCAGGGGGCTGGCAAAAGGGCTATGTCAATGGGTGGAAGAGTAGTATTCTTTAAAGAAAAGCGTGCCAAAGACTATGAGACAGCAATCAAGTTTTACGCATCACCACACATTCCAAAAGAAAAGTTTACTGGCCCTGTTAAGCTCACAATAGCCTTTGTACTAAAGCGTCCTGCATCATTGAATGGAAAGAAGTTTTCTCAAGAGCGCATACCTGCTACAAAGCGGCCTGATCTAGATAATCTTGTGAAATTTAGCGTGCAAGATTGTTTGAGTGCGTTCTGGGAGGATGACAGCCTTGTCACCCAGCTCATTGCCTCCAAGTGGTACGCCGCTGTTAATGAACAGCCAAAGATTGAGATTGCAATTGAGTCTATAGAAGGTATTAAATGAACAAAGCCACAGGGAGTTGACGCTCCGAGTGGCTTCTAACCTCAACCATATCATTACTATGACCGAAGCTGTTCAAACTTTAGAGCCTCCCGCGCATCGTTACAAGCGTGGAGATGTACGAGAAGACGGATTAATTTTTTGGGCTTATACACAGCATGGAAAATATCAAGAATGGGTATCTGAAAAAAGATTCCTAGACAGAAAAACAAAACGAAAAGAATATCGTCATAAATACTATAAAAATAATAAAGAAACTGAAATACAAGGCCACAAAAAATACTATGCTATAAATAGGACTAATATCATACAAGGTATGAAAGAATACTATGTTAGAGATAGGGATAAGAGATTGTCAGATGGAAAGCAATATCGCGAAAAAAACAAATGCGAGATAAATAGAAGAAACGTTATTTATTGTAAAAATAGACTAAAAACTGATGTATTATATAGACTGTCTCGTTCAGTTGGTAGTCTTATTAGAATCGCACTATTAAGCCAAAAATATACCAAGAAAAGCAGAACACATGAAATACTTGGATGTTCATTTGAGTTTTTTAAAAACTATATAGAACAAAGGTTTCTTGACGGAATGACATGGGAAAATAGATCCGAATGGCATCTTGATCATATTATTCCTGTATCTTTAGGAAAAACAGAAAAAGAGATTATAAAATTGAACCATTATACAAATTTTCGTCCACTATGGGCTAAAGAAAATATTGCTAAGGGCAATAAGCAGAACAAACAACTAGAACTAATAAAATGAAAACAATACAATCTGAGCTGGTATTCCAGCCAATCAAACCAGAACCGCCGGAGAGCCGTCTTTATAGAAGATTTGAAAAGTTCCATAAAGATAATCCCAGCGTTTACGACAACCTAGTTCTCCTCGCACGCGAGTTCCGCCGTAAGGGTGGCAATCAGAATCGCAAGATGGGAATCGCAATGTTATACGAAACATTGAGGTGGAATTATTATATGAACGTGGAAACAGAGGAGGAGTACAAGCTCCCAAATGAATTTCGCGCACCGTATTCCAGATTGGTTATGGATCAGGAATTTGACCTACAGGACGCTTTCCTTATAAGAAGTTCAGTCGTTGACTAAAAAAATATATGAAACCTAACGAAGCATTCACAAATTGGTACGCCACAGAAGGCGTAAGGACTCCAGTATACCCAGTAGAGGGTGAAACAAACCACCATGAGGAGTACCAGAAGCTGGCATACTTTGCAGGCTACAAGGCCGCAATCGACTACTGCGCGGCGGTTGTTGACAAGGTCGGCATTGAGCTAGGGAAAAGTAGATAATGAACTACTACAAAAGACACATTGGCGATTACGCCAAGAAAGCCGGAAAGCTCACCATGCTCCAACACGGAGCGTACACGCTTTTGTTGGATGCGTGCTATGATCGTGAAAGAATACCCACGCTTGAAGAGGCTTTGGAATGGTCATGGGCAATGTCTCAAGATGAGATCGATGCCGTCATATTTGTACACACGAAATACTTTCCAAAGAACGACAATGGACAACACACCCAGAAGCGTGTTTTGGAGGAGCTTTTGTCGTATCAATCCATCTCAGAAACAAATAAACGCATCGCAATTGAGCGTGAGCAAAAGAGAAAAAGCACGAAGCGTGCACAAGACGTGCACGAAGCTCCACCTAACCATAAACCAATAACCAATAACCATAAACCAGATAAGAAGAAGGTCGCTGAAGCTCCCGTTGTCATTCCGCCGTCCTTAGATAATGTTTCTTTCAAGATTGCATGGCAGGAGTACATCGCTTATCGCAGTGAGTATAAGTTTAGGTCACTTAAAAGGCAGAGCATACAAAACATCTACGACCAAATGGAAGTTTGGGGATGTGATAACGCCATTGAATCAATTCGCGCTACAATCAGGAACGGATGGCAGGGCTTGTTCTTTCCAAAGCAGGCGCAGTCATCGGGAGGAAAAAAAGCCTCGCCTTCTGAGTTCGATCACGCATTCTAGCCAACCAATAAATAAATCAATACATGAAAAAGACCTGCAATAATTGCACTGCAGAGTTCGACACCGAGGACATCTTCTTAGGTGAACGCCTGCTTTGGAGCATCAGCACCTGCGATCCATGCAACGAGACGCTGGTAGCTGAACAAGCCGAGCGAGAGAAACAAGAGGCTTTAAACGCCCGTAAAACGCAATTCTGGTGCGATGTGCCGACATTGTACCAAGATACGGATAAAACGAAGCTACAGGCCAACCTCGTCGCGGCAATCGATGGATGGGAGTATGGAGCAAAGGGCTTAGGCTTCATCGGGAAGTCAGGAGCCGGAAAGACCCGCGCATCTGTTCTCCTACTCCAGCGCATAGCCATGACAGGGAAGTCTATCTGCTTTATGAAGGCCGTGAAGCTGACAAACTATGCACGCGATAAGTTCAGCGACGACCATAAGGAGAAGGAGGTGGCAACCGAGCGCATCCGGCAAGCCTATCGCGCAAAGCTATTGCTGATCGACGACATCGGAAAGGGTCGCCTATCGCCGACAGCAGAGGAGCTTCTATTCGACATCATTGACGAGCGCAGCGAGAGAGGTCTTCCTATAATATGGACATCAAACTCAGGTGCTAAGGCACTCCGAGAGATGCTGTCACCAGACAGGGCGGACGCTCTTATTCGCAGGCTCGCAGAGTTCACTACCATCACCCACATCCAATAATGAAACTACTCCAACAAATCTATTGCCTATTCAAGGGCCATTCACTTATTCTACAGGCTCACAAGCGCAATCAATCAACCCGATTTGTCAAATGCCTCCGATGCGGAGACAGCTGGCCCGTCTATAAATAAATAATATGGAATCCGATACACCACGCACAGACGCTCTCATGCATAAAGGGTGCATTGCCATCAATATCATGGAACACGCGAGGCAGTTAGAGCGCGAACTGACCGAGGCACAGGCGTACAATAACAAAGTAACCAAAGAGCTTTGGATGTGGAAGCATGGGGAGATGCGATCCGAGCGATTGATTAAGGAACTAAACGCAACTCGCGCAGCATTAGAGCAGAGGACAGAAGACGCAGTTCGCATGAGGAATCTATTAGAATAATTATGAGCAAGCCATACATCGAAGACGAAGACCCTGATCTGTAACCATGAGCCTAGACATAAACACACCAAGAGGGCAGGAATCAGTACAGGAAGAGCTAGAAATGCTAGACATCATGCGTTACGCCCATAAAGACTATCAGTTTATCCACACCCCAATAACCAAGGCCGCTTTGATAGATGGAATGATTATCAGGGATGGAGAGCTAGTAGGGATCTATGAATCTAAGTGCCGTAGGAGTACTTTGAAACAATTCAAGAACGAATTCTCAAGCGAGTGGATGGTCAGCTTCCATAAACTACAGGCAGGTTCTCAGCTCGCTAAGGCTCTGTGCGTGCCATTCGTTGGATTCCTGTACCTAGTTCCGGACAAAATGGTGGCTCGCATCAAGCTAACGGATGATAATGGCAACTTCCTACCATCTATATTTATCGGGCGCAAGCAGACATCCAAGTGCTGCAATGGAGGAACTATGATGGACACCTGCGGATTCATTAGCTTAGACTCTGCCGTCTACATCACAAAAGGAGACAACTAATAGCCATGAGCGTATACAACGAGACTAACTTTAATAAGATGCTGGATGCATACTCTGAGCTGAAATCAGAACGTAACTCCCTAATACTGGTCATCAATAACCTAGCTACCGAGATGGTAAACAAGCATGGATATACTAATGAATCATTGTCGGAAGTAGTTAATAGAAAGCCGGAAGAAGAAGTTATTACTATACAACCATAAAAACAAATAGATTGTAATAGAGACATTTTGTCTCTATTGCTGACAACCAAAGCCGATTAGATATAAGATATGAAAACAGATACGCCACGAACTGATGCCGCCGAGCCTCAACTCTACAGCAATGCAGGAGGATGGGTTAAAGCAGACTTCCCGAGAGAGCTAGAACGAAAGCTTGCCGAGTCACAAGCCGAGGTTGAGTTTTGGAAAGCCAAAGCATATGAAGCCGAGGAAATGGAAGGAAAGCACGAGGCCGAGGTCGAGAGGCTTACTAAACGCCCCTTTGGTTGCAAGTGCGAAACCCTTAGAGAGAAGGCTCTTGGTGATGGATGCGACGAATGCAATAAGGCTCTTGTTATTGAGATGCTAACCGACGAGCGGCATGAGCTAGAGGCCGAGATTGAACACATCAAGAAACTCCTAAAAGATCCATCGGCAGTCCATATTAACACGCTAAGAGGCACTATTGCTGGTCTTTCTTGGGATGGGTACGAACACATTCTTGGCCCTCATCCTTGCAGGGAACGAGCCGAGAAAGCAGAGGCCGAGGTCGAGAGGCTATCCAAACTCACAGAAGATTGCCTAAACGTCATCCGTGTTTATTGCCCGACTTATTACAATGACGCAATGGAGCGTTTTAACAAAACCAACAAAATGAACTACAGAATCATCAAAACACGATGCGGTAAGCATTTTATTAAATATAAGTTCCTATGGTTTTGGTTCACGAATCATCCATTTAAAGGGCCAACTTACATGGATTCACTCTACCACGCCGAGTTGGAGCTGAAGTCTATCAAAAAATACAAAGCGGCTAAACAAGAGATTGTTTACGAGGATTAATATGCACGCACTAAAAAACCCTAAGCACGAACGATACGCACGCCTTCTCGCGCAGGGGCTAACCCAGAAAGAAGCATTCATTAAATGCTACCCAGACCAAAACCCTGAGTACGTCAAACCTAATGCCTCGCGCCTAGCTAATCAGCTCGACGTGATGGCTCGCGTAGCCGAGATCAAGGAGATGGTTGACTCCCAGTATGCAATGCAACTTGGCGAGAAACGAGATCTCCTACGCAGGATGATTGATGGCCTTGTGCCTACCAAGGTAGTTAAGAAAGCCGATGGCAAGATTGAAGCTATCTTTGACAGGCTCGCCGCTCTCCAGATGGACAGCAAGATCGCCGGAGAGTTTGCTCCTGAACAAGTGCAGCTATCAACAGGCCCAACGCTCAAGCTGGAGTTCAACATGGTAGGCCGGAACACCGCTCCGAATGAGGCACTGGAAGCAGAGTGGGAAAGGATCAATCCTGAGACTGTAAAGCTGTTGAACGAGCAAGAAGACCTGACTAGGTTTGAGGAGGCAAAGATCCGGCCTGATCGCACTCCTAGTCTTGACAGCTTAAAGGAAGTAATCGATGACATGGAGTTTGCTAATTAATTATGAAAGCCACACTTGAATTTGATCTGCCGGAAGAGGGTGACGAACACATGAACGCAGTTAGGGGAGGAGAATGGCGGCTGGCATTCTACAAGCTCCATCAGTACCTGTTCCGGCTACACGATGACGGCGCAACTAGCACGACAGAAAGAGACTTGTCAGAGGCCAACGAGATCTTAGAGGAACTGAACCTTAGTCTTTGGGATTGACATAGCTAATAGCAATAGTTAATAGTGTCAGCACTATGGCTAACTACTTCGTCAAAGGTCAACTTTACACCAACAACAACACAGATGTGTACGGAACAGACAAAGGTTCTGTCGTAACCAATCACCAAGATCCCAACATGAGGATCATGACTTGGCTCTGCACCGCTGTAACAGCTACGTTTGCAGTCTTCAAAAGTAAATCTGGTCGTCCTGACGGAACAGTCCACCGCCTTCGCATCTATAGCGATCAGCTTGGAAAGTTTGTCTTCCCTCGCGGACGCTTTGATGGTGCGCCTGTCTTCCGTAGCTAGTCCTACTTGTTCCTAGCTTTCTTAGACGGCTTTGCCTGCACCTTTGCGTGCGCCCTACCATAGATGGTCTTGACTTGTATTGACTCCGGCAACTGCTGGACAAAGATCTTTAAACGAAGAGCAGTCTCAGGACTCATTAGCTTAACTAGGTGAGAGAATTCCTCTCCGGCTGTTGCCAGCTTTGTTGCCTCAGTATATGTGTGTTTCTGGAGATCGTCGTATTTGTTAAACATAGTTGCAATGGATTAACAGATTAGCTAACGATTACAACTTATGAATTCATCCATGCCCGACACAGGGTATCGCATCCAGCCGCCGCTAAGTCAGAAGGTCTATCACCAACACGCCATCAACATTCGTTTGGAGGCAGACAAAGACGAAGAGAAAGGAATCCTGTACGCTGCCCAATACATTTTGCTCAATACGCTGAGGAATCCTGTTAACCTAACTGAGATTGACGTACCAACGGCAGAGGCTGTCGTGCGTCAGTATGTGCAACATCTACTCGACAACAATCAGTTTGAGGCCGGAGCGACGATCCTTTGGGGTAGTGCAGTTTATGACTGGAGACCGCGATCCTCACGCGATACATGGCGATGCCTGTTCGATCACGACCAACTGATGGTCATGGGCGCAGGCGCAATGGGTAAATCATTCGGAGGCGGTGCATGGTTCTACCTAGACTGGTGGAGAGATCCGGCGCACACCTGCATCAAGGTCATTTCGTTAACTAAGGAACACGCCGAGAGAAACATCTTTGCAGCTATCAAGACGTTCCACAGGACGGCATTGGTAAGGCCACTGACTGATCAGGCAGACAAGGCGACAAGCATTCAGGTCAATAGCGACAGCAAGAACGGCATTCAGCTTGTGGCAATACCTAAAGGAGAGTCAGGACATGGTACGTTGCGAGGCTATCACCCTTCGCCAAGGAGTGGGCAGGAGCATCATTTGTGGGGAAGACTTAGCCGGACACACGTTGTTTTGGATGAGGCCGAGGAAATCCCGTCTGGAGTCTGGGAGGGTATTAACAACATCTTGTCCACATCCGATACCGAGAAGTACGCCGGACACATTAAGATCTTTGGAGCGAGTAACCCAAAGGATAGGACTAGCGCATTCGGTCAGCGGTGCGAGCCAAAGGATGGATGGGGTAGCGTAGATTGCGAGGATGACTTTGAGTGGACGAGTCGCGAAGGTTACAAGGTTCTCCGACTAGATGCGGCGCGATGCGAGAACGTCATTGAGAAGCGTATCGTTTACGCTGGCCTTCAGACATATCAGGGCTTCATGGGGTACATGAGCCGAGGCCGGACAGCGGAAGCAATGACGATGGCAAGGGGATGGTTTCCAGAGGAAGGTCAGGCTATGGGAATTATCGCGCCTAGCATGATGGACAACGCCATCGGCACAGTGCGGTTTATCGGGCCTGTAGTACCCCTAGCGGCCTTCGATTTAGCATTGGAGGGTAACGACCAAGTAATGTGTTCCTACGGACGATTTGGGCTTTGTGATGGCTGGACACCCATGTCCGGCAAGTTCATTGAGTTTAAGAAACCAAGGACGGTTCTTCAGCTTGACAGCCAGATCCCATTTCCAAAGAAGACTACCTTGGAGCAGACGCAGGCGATCATCAACTTCTGCAAGATCATGAAGATCGGAGCCAACTGGCTATGTGTTGATCGTACAGGAAACGGCGCAGGCATTCACGATTCGCTTTGTTCCCTTTTTGGGAACGAGGTCATGGGAGTTAATTATAGCTGGGCAGCGAGCGAGACGCACATCCTTGGAGACGACAGCCAGCGAGCCAACGAGCTGTACAATGGGGTAGTGACTGAGCTGATCTTTGGACTGAGCAAGTACCTAGAGTTTGAGTACCTAAAGATCTCGCCATCGTTCAGGAATGAGGAGCTGACGCGACAAGCTACCGCTCGCAGATACAAGCAGAAGGGCAAGGGCATGGTGCGAGTCGAGAGCAAGGGAGAATACTGCAAGCGGACTAGGAGCAAGTCGCCGGATGAACTGGATTCCCTATCCATGCTGGTATACCTCATGCGGCAGAGAGGAGGGGCTGTAGCGACGATGACTGAGGCAAAGCCTGATCCTAACGCGAACAGGCGCGAGATCCAATCGCTCGTTGACAAGATGGAGTTTGTTGATATGAGTGATGGCTGATCAATTAATCTATACATGAAAAACAACCTTCCTTTGGTTGTCGCCTATGGTGGCGGCACAAATAGCGTAGCAATGCTTTGCGGTTTCCTAGAACGAGACATCAAGCCAGAGCTTATCATTTTTGCTGATACTGGTGGTGAATTGCCACATACATATAGCCACATTGAGATGATGTCTAAGAAGACAATGGAATGGTGGGGGCTACCCATTGAGATTGTCCACAAGACATACAAGAAAGAGATAACAACCCTTGAAGGCGATTGCTTGAGAAACAAAACAATTCCATCGCTGGCCTATGGTAGAAAGGCTTGTAGTATGAAGTATAAGATTGACCCCCAAAAAAAATACATGGTCAAGTGGATGCGATCTCAAAATTTGAACGAGGTTGTTTCTGCGGTTGGATACGATGCAGGAGAAGGGCATCGTGCTATTAACATCAAGGCCAATACCTTTGGAAAGGATTGTGCAGAAACAATGTGGTATCCACTAATTGAGTGGGCTTGGAGGCGACAGGAATGCGTAGAGGCAATCAATCGTCATGGCATACCGCAAGCGGGAAAGTCTTCTTGTTTCTTTTGCCCATCAATGAAATTGGGTGAAATCATACGACTTCGCAAAGAACATCCAGAATACTTTCAAAGGGCTATTGACTTAGAGGAAAACATGATTGTCAAAGGAAGGGTAGAAGGATTGAGATTTGGAGTCAAATGGAGCGAAATTGTAAAAGCCGATGACGATCAACTTCAGATGTTTGAGTGGCTGGACAAGAACGATCCGGCAAAAATACCATGTGGATGCTATGATGGTTAAAGAAATCGCAATGCTAATGGCCCTTGCTGTGCTTGGTTACATCCAAAATCTTGGATTTACTTGGGCATCAAGGAGCAGAAATCAAAACGACCCAAGCCTTCATAGGTGGGCCGCACTCTTTTCAAATTCCATATGGTTCATTGTGACTGTTTTGGTTTGGGGGCAAATGTGGTCAGCCCTTACGCATGGTTCAATATGGAAGATTGTAGCCACAGGTATTGTGTATGTAGTTTCCACATCAGAAGGATCTGTCATGGGAATGAAGATCCTGATTAAACGAGGAAAATAGTTTTTTACCCTTTGTTGTAACGGTAGCAAAAGCGACTTTGACTCGCTTAGTCATGGTTCAAATCCATGAGGGGTAGCCAACTTGTAAGGATTGCTTACAGGTTGCAGATAGATAACATAAACCCGATATATGTAGTGTGCTTGCTGGTTTTATCATTGTTGATAAGTTGAGCCAGTAGATCCAGCAGTAAAGAAAAGCAAAAGATTAAAGCAAATTCCCCCCTGATCCCCCCGTAATGGGAAAGCCTGTCAGAAAAGAAAAGAAACTACTGCTCACCATTCTAAACCCATCGAATTCGAGGGAATTAAAAATGCAAGCAGGGTGTTTCTTCTCATCTCAATCGGGTAGGACGTTTTGGTTCGTCAAAGCCGATGTATTGGATCATGTGGCACGCATTCACACCCATCCTCAGTCCTAAAGGGAAAACCCTCCGAGTGTTACAGCACAGGGAGGGTTTTGGTAGTTCGGGGGAACCGCTACAAAGTCTTCGTTCAGATGCGCGAACATTTAGAACAAGGCGAATATGATGTTGACGAGATCATGTGTCAACAATATCTTTTCATTGGAATCATTGCTGGTTGCATTGGAAATATCCGATGGCTGGTCGCTCCAGTAGGGATGGAAACATCCGCCAGTAGTTATTCCTGACCCCATCAAGCCTATGTTCTAAGTACACGCTCAAACCGATGGGGCATCATTTTACATCTTGTCCCCATACCCTCTCCGTGATCGAAAGGTTGCGTGATGGGCAAGGACGCAAATCGGGGGAGGCAGAGAGGGGGGAATTACAGACGTAGAAGGCTTCACGCCTCGTTCTGCAATCCTAGCGACCTGTCCCTCCTCCGACCATTTTAGTTGGATCTTCTAACGCAAAAGAACCATTGCCTCATGCATGGGAATGTGGGTTCAAATCCCACTCCAACTCAAAATAGTTCTTGATGCCTAAACCAAGATCGCCATATCTTATCCCCTCACCAAACCGTCGCCAGCAATGGTCGCGGATTGGGGTTTGGGAAAACCGCTCTCCACTGGCCGATTAGTTGCTGGTGGGGAGTTTTCTTTTTACGGGTATAGTCTAATTTCTTAACGAATTGTTTAGACTATGGGCTAATAATCCCCTTATAGGTTAATTTCACCGCACCAACCTAATCAAATGGAATTACACACACCCAAGACAATCGAACATATCGCAATCAAGAAGCTGACCCCTTATGCCAGAAATTCTAGGGTACATAGCGAAATTCAAATATCACAACTTGCGTCTTCAATAAAAGAGTTTGGCTTCACCAACCCTGTGCTAATAGACGATGGCAACGACATCATCGCCGGACATGGCAGGGTACTAGCGGCAACCAAGCTGGGGCTAGACACAGTGCCATGCATTAGGCTGAGTCATTTGACAGAACACCAGCGCAGGGCCTATGTAATCTTGGACAACCAATCAAGCCAGACATCATCGTGGAATTTCGATATGCTTTCGGTCGAACTTGATGAGCTTAATGATGCTAAATATGACATTTCGCTAATTGGCTTCAGTACGGCAGAACTGGCAGAAATCATCGGATCTCCCAACGAAATCGACGTAAACGAGGATGAAAACGTGATTGCGGACAAGAAAACGACGATTTGTCCAAAGTGCAGCCATGAGTTTGTTAATTAACTAATACTTGCTTAGGCATTGCAAATAATATACGAAATCCTAATGGCAAAACCGATAATTGGGATTATCCCACCTAATGGCTGGCACTACATTGATGGTGATGCAAGGCTTGCCGGATACGATTACAACAACCTTCTGAGCGTTGTTGAAAACTATCGTGCCGAGAATCATCTGCCAATCGGTGACGTAGAGGGAGATGTGAATAGTTACATTTGCACAAACTACCCGCACTTTTGTCATGGAGTTGACATGGTTACAATTACTAGCGTCAACCCATCTGGCGAGTTGCTTAATGACATCCAGACATGGGCAAAGAATATCCAGAACTCCGGCAAGCCCGTCATGTACGTTACGGACGAATTGGCAGAAGAGAGAGCTAAGACCTGTAGGGGATGCGTGAACAACGTCAACTGGAGAGGAGGCTGCTCATCCTGCATCTCTGCTACTGAGAGGCTATGTGCGAGCGTCAGGCAAGCCCGTGACACCGATTCCAGTGCTGTCCTTGGTGGATGTAACGTGATGCGTCACGACAACCGCACAGCCATTTTTCTTGATAAAGAGGAGCTTCAAACATCATCAAATCTACCAGCCAATTGCTGGCTAAATCTATAATATGGCAAACCTTAAACCGCTACCTCCAAAGATCACCGATGCATTTGCAAACAAAGCTCCACGCATGGTGGACGCACACGATAAACCGCGCATTCTCGACCTTGATGTGGTTAACCCAGATAATGGAAATCTTGACACGGTAAACAAGGACACGCTTCAGGTACGCCGGACATTCAAAGACGCAACGCAGGCGCACGCTGCGTATCGTCGGCTTAAACAACAGAACGTAGAGCGCAATAAGAAAAACCAGCTCATTCAAAAGAAGCTCAACAACGAGCCTCCATACAACGCAAAGAAGCTGGAGAGCATGGGGCAGAACTGGAGGAGCAATCGTCCAACTGGATTCATTAGCACGATGGTCACTCGCATTCAGCCACCGTTCAGGCAAGTCATTGAAAACGCCGCAACACTTACCTATGCAGCGTATCCGATTGAAAGCCTAGACGCAGAGAACAAGACAAAGATTTTCCGCGAGGAGATTACGAAGTGCATTAGGGGATGGAAAGGATTTGACGATCTTGTGGCTCAAGTTGTCCATGAGAATACTACCTTTGGATTCTGCGGATTGACTTGGGATGACTTGCGTGACTGGAAACCTGAATTCCTTCGCCAAGATTATACTTTTTTCAGCATTGAAACCCCACAGCAGACTGACCAGACACCTATTTGGGCAAGGAAGCGTAGGTATCAGATTGCGGAGCTTCTACCAGTGCTAGAGACTCCTGAGATGTCTGCCGCTGCTGGCTGGCACGTTAATAACTTAGTAAAAAGCATTAACTCAGCTATTCCGGCTGGTCGCACCCTCGACGCAGACGATGACGCACGCAGGTACGAAGACTGGATTCGGGAAGGAAGTTACGGAGCATCTTACGAAAATGACGCAAAATATGTAGAGCTAGGCGAGATCTTAGTGAGAGAGCCACATGGAAAGATTAGCAGATTTTTGTTCGACGACAAGTCAGGTGAGGAGATCTGCACTCAAGTTGATCGTTATAACACGATGAGCGAGTGCTTGGCATTGTTCTCAGTCGAGATCGGTTCAGGCAATTTAATGTCGAGCCGTGGCGCAGGCCGTGATCTTTACAACACGCACGTTGCTGTTGAGAAGGCACGCAATCTAGTGATTGATAATACCTATCTCAAGGGAATGCTATTGCTAAAGAAAGGCCCGAACGCCAAGGTCGGAATTGCTCCTCTTACTGTCACGCACCCTGTTTGCTATGTCGCAGAAGGATATGAAGTAATTCCCCAGTCATTGCCAGCAGATGTCTCGGATTTCTTGCAGCTTGATCAATTCATTAGCCAACTAGCTGAAGTTCAGGTCGGCACATTCTTGCCAGCATCTCCAATTGTGGGTCAGTCAAAGAAGACAGCATCTGAAGTCAATCGTGTTGCTGCTATTGAGAATCAACTCCGCGAGGGAATCCTTACTAGGTTCAGCCGACAATTCTCTCAAGCCGTCGAGCGTATGCAACGGGGCATCTGTCACCCTGAGCATATCAAGGCTGCATCAGAGCTTAAGATGAAGTTAGACATAGCACGCCAATCTGAACCTAACGCAGTCTGGGCAAAGGCCAGTGTGGTAGATGCATTCGACCGTTCTTCAATGCCGCTGCCGCCATTTATGGTTCCATTTGAGATTGCTCCTCACTTAGATGAGGACGCTGTCAGTGCCTGTATCAACATGATGGATCGCAACGTGCCGCCATCTGATATCCTTTTGATGGCATATAGCCCTGCAAGCCAGCTTCTAAACGACACAACGCCGCAGGATGACATGATACTGGATAATCTGATCCAGCGTTACACTGGCAACCCAAACATCAACCAAGACGAGCTTATCAAATTGGATTGGAGTAAGAAGCTAGGAGAGAACGTAGCTAACTCAGTCATCCTTCCAAAAGATCAAGTTGAGGCACTAGCTATTGAGGCGACACGACAGCAGATCATTGAACTTCAGAGCATCATGGCTGGTCAAGACATCCCTGTATCGGCACGCGACAACGACATGGTTCATTTGCAGACAATGACTCAAAAACTACTTCCCGTAGTGCAAGCAATCCCCGCAGGAGGACTTCCACCAGAGGGCGTTGCTCCGCTTACAAAAGCCATGCAGCACTTCGCTGGTCACATTGAGGCGGCAGCTAAGAAGGGAACTCCTACAAAGATGCTAGAGCCGTTTAAACAGGCATATATGCAGGCTCACAAGCATTTGACACAAGGACATGGTACACCTCCACCACCTTCGCCGGACACAGTTCCAGCGGCGGCACACCATAGGGGAGGTCATGCACCTAGTGCAACTTTGCAAAAGCAGATGCAAGAAAACTACGCAGCAAACTCACCTAGCCAAGCCAGAGCAATTTCATCAATCGCAGCTCCACCTAGACCTTCAACAGCAGCTTAATCTTAACCAACTAAAATTATGGGCGGACATCCTGAATACAACAACTTAGTAGACTACTCTGGAAGTGGAGTAAAACCAACTGGAGCAGCAGCTAAAATACCAGCAAGTAGGGTAGCATATGGAGTTGATGGCGAGATGCTTGAAGTTCCAGTAGAGCAAGCACCAGCCGCAACTAATAAAGAACACGGTAATTTCTTTGGTCGTGATGCAAGCAAGCCAGCTTCACAGACGGAAGAGTCATCTAAAGTAATTCACAAGGGATTAGATAAGTAATTAACTATTGACATAAATAGTGATTCGTCAGAAAACCTATGGGTCGTCTGACATAACAAATATAAATTATGAAATGGGAACAGTCTGATTCATCGCGTTTTCGTGAGTACCACCAGAAGAGTGGAGGAAAGCTAGTGGCTTATCTCAAGTCCATTATTCCAATGACGACAGGAAAGACTATTGAGAGCGTTGCTCTTGAAGCAAAATTTAAGGAAGGCTGTGAGTTTGTGCTGCGTCAGATTGACGACATTCTCGCGGACGAAAGTAAGACCGACGATGCAACTAATGGTTCGTTTGCATCAATGTAATCTATGGAAGACACCGAAAACACAGTACCCGAAATCACCGCTGCTAACCCAGATGGTGGAGCCGAAAACCTAAACGCTGATCCAATCAGCCCAGCAACTCATGAGTCAATCGACTCGCTTCTTGACGAAGCGGAGCGCGAGACTGGAGTAGATACGATAACCGAACCAACACAAACACATGAAGATAACTCAACTCTTGAAGAGCTTGGCAACGAGCCTGTACAAGCACCTGTGGAACCATCCGTGGAACCATCTGCCCAACCTGAAGCCCCTACACAGCCAGCGCAGCCCGAAGTCCAAATCGATCCCGAAATCCTCGCCATCGAACACCCGCGCAACCTCTCAGAAAAAAACCAAAACAACTGGAGGAAGCTCCAAGAAACCGCCAGCCTCTACAAAAGCCAAGCCGCCGAAGCAGAAGTCCTCCGGCAGAGACTAGCAGAAGCGGAGCAGCGTCAGACTCAGACACCTCAAGATTACGAGGAGCTTAAAAAGTTTAAGCAGATCTTTGATATCAAGAACGATCCTGAGTTTCAGAGTAAGTATTCTCAGCCAATCGAAAGCGCAAAACAAAGCATCTACAACACCATGAAAAAGCATGGAGCAACGGATGAGGTAATCGCTTCCATCGAGAAAGCTGGTGGCCCTGACAAGATTGATGACGGATGGTGGAGGCAGACTATTGATAAGCTGCCGATGATTGATCAGGAAAAGATCAAACGTGGCCTTGGAGATGTCAGCGAGCTTAAAGAAAAACAAGATAGTGAAATCAAGTATGCCGCAGAGCATGGAGAAGAGATCCTAGCTCAACGCCAGAACGAGTCTAAGGAATGGTATCAAAAGGAAACAACTGAGATTGATAACTATGTGGACAACATCACAAAAGAAGTTCCTTGGGCTAGGTACAAGCAATTTACTGGCAACGAGACTATGGAGCAGGTCGAGCAGATTAAGTCTCATAACAATATTGTTGCAGATCTTCATCAGAAGTTTAACAGCGCACTGTGGCCTCAGACAGCCGGAGAGCGTGCGGCAGTAGCAGCGGCAGCAGTTCTTAGTCACCAGCTAACAGGCCAACTAAGGGCAGAACAGGAGTCTAAAGCACAGCTTCAGGCAGAATTGGCTAGGCTGTCCGACGAGAACAGCAGGATCAAGGCTTCCGGCAAGATGCCAAAGAGTAGCATTAGCACCCCTGCATCTGTTAAGAACAATGACATGAACAGCAGGATCAAGATGAATGCCAGCGATGCCATTGATCTAGGTCTTGACGAGGCTGGATACTAATTATGGCTATCCTAGATCCTATTATTACTCCATTACAGGAGAGGACGAATCGCGCTTTAGAATCACCAAACCCATTTCTAACTCCTGTTGGCCCTACTAGAAGGATTGACGGGAAGCCTGTGGAGCCTGTGCAGTCGTTTTTCACGGCGCAGCCTATGCCGACTGCCCCTGAGCCAGAAGCTGACGAAGATGAAGGCCCAGACACCGCAATTGAGGATTCAGTAGAACCTGTGTTTCCTGAAGTTTCCGAAGAGGTTACGCAAGAAATCCCACCATCATTAGATAACCTTGAAGATCCAGTCGTGCAAAATCCAATCCATGAAAGTAGGTCGGTTGCCGGACTGCCTTCGTATCGTTGTGAATTTGCTGGTCGAGACATCTTTGTTGGGTTTCCTTGTTATAAGACAACAAATCCAGTTACTGCTTTTGCCATGATTGCAATGGCATTGGACTTTGGACGCGACAAGATCCGATTTGACATGGCAATTGGTGACAGCAAGATCGAACACGCACGCAATCGCCTCGCTCATAAATTCTTAGAAACTGACGCTAAGTGGATGCTGATGATTGACGACGATATCATCCCATGTATCGGAAGGCCGGAGTGGTCAAGGTATTGGGTGCAGAATGCAAGGGGTCTTGCTGATCTTCCGTTACAGCGTCACGTTATTCACCGACTAATTGGAGCAGGAAAGACACTAGTGGGTGCTTCATACTTTGGCAGGCAAGAAGGTGGCGCACTCATGGCAAGCGACCAGTTACTAGCTCCTCGCGCTCGCTTGTACGAGGACAAGGTAGTTGAAGTTGACTGGGTAGCCACAGGGTGCATCCTAATTCACCGAAAGGTATTTGAAGACATCCGCGCAAAGTTTGGTGACGAGCTAAAGATTGACGTTCCAGATTACGATTACGATTTCTTTCGACCATTTGATAGCGCACATGGCGAGGATGTTTCATTCTGCAAACGTGCAAAGCAAGCAGGTCATCAACCTCACCTAGACTTAGGACTCCCAGTGTCACACCTTGGTTACAAAACTTATTAAACATGAAAAACATATACGCATATTATGAATCAATCTCTCACGCTAATCAGGCAGAGGAATTTAATTGTGCTAATTATTGGAAGCATAGCTGGACAGCTAATGGCTGGAATCCAGAAATGATGAATAGAACGCACTCTCAAGCAAGCCCGTTATACATAAAATTACAGGCAAAACTAGTAAAGCAAGCATCAGAAATGCCTATGGAACTTAGAAATAAAGTCCAGTGGATTACTGCTAGATTTTCAAGATGGTGTGCCTTACACGCTGCCGGAGGAGGGTGGATGTCTGACTACGATGTCGCCAATCTTGGTTTCAAGCCAGAGCAGGCCGCAGAATATGAAAAGGACGCTACCATTCAGATCAACGAGGTCGTCCCTGCGTATGTGTTCTATGCAACGCAAGACCATTGCGCTAACGCAATAAAGAAGTTCATTAATGATGATCTGATTGAAGGTGATAGCGTTCTTCCAGAGGCTCATATATTGGGAGTTCGCAGTTCATTGTATCCTATTTTGCCACTATTGCATCACGCAAAGTCAACAAACGAAGAAAAGCGTTCTGACATCATGAAAGCATTGACAACTCCTACAGATGAAAAGCCCATTTAGCAGACGCATCACATTTGTTCACACTGGTCACATTGGTGATATCATCGCCTTTTTGCCTGTGTTTAATGCGATGGGAGGCACGAATTTAATGATCCGTGATGAGCCTTGGATGATACCGATGAGCGGGTACAAGTATGAATCGCTAAAGCCATTGCTTGAAAGCCAAGGAATAGAAGTTTCTTTTAATATGGCATCGTCAATAGACTACGATGTTTCTGGATGGAGGGAATGCTATGAACACACAATATCATTAATAGACGCTCAGGCAAGATTCTTAAACGTAGTCCCAAGAGGAAACGGATATTTTGAAGTGACCAAACCTTGGATCAATGTAGATCCTGATCCGTTAACAAAACAACGTGTTATTATTAACAGAACACACAGATACAGAAACCCAAATTTTCCTTGGAGTAATGTTCTTAAACACTTTGGAGATAGAGCATTGTTTATTGGAACAGAACAAGAGCATTTAAGTTTTCTTTGTGAAGTTGGAAACATAGAGCATTATAAAACAGAAAGCTGCCTTGATGTAGCAAAGGCTATTGAAGGATCAGAATTCTTTGTTGGAAATCAATCTAGTGCCTTCTGGATAGCGGCAGCATTGCATAAACCATTACTACAGGAGATGGATCTAGTAGTAACCAACAGTGTTGTTCCATTTGAAGGGGCAATGTATCCATACGATTGCAATGTTGATTTTGATAAACTACCAAAATGAAAACCCTCCTATTCTGTACATCATACAGCGACTCCAAAGCTACATGGGATGGTAGATACAAGTCTTGGTATGATTACTATTCAAATTCAAAGATCAAACACGACCAAATAGTAATATTTGATGACGCTAGTCCAGTAGAGCCAGACTTTTGCAAAGATGGAGAATATTTTAGGTTCTCAACCCATCTAGGAAGACAGGCGCACTTAGACTACGGAGGATGGTATAGGAGCTTTGCAATGGCTGCAAAGTATGCACAGGAGAATGGGTTTAATAAAATAATCCACGCAGAGTCAGACGCTTATCTTCTATCAGATAAAATAATCGACGTTGTTAACTTTCTTCAATCAGGATGGCACACATTCTGGTGTCCGCTCCATAATCTACACGAATCAGCAATTCAAGTAATCTGCCAAGATCAAATTCAAACATACAGGGACTTCACCGACAAATCATACGATGTGTATAGGAATCAGCTAATAGACAGAATGCTCCCATATACTGGTGTCCACGGAATATTCAAAGGAGATAGGTATGGAGAATACTTAGATCACATTCCTATTGGAGCAGACTTCTCATGTCAGACCAGTGTGGAGATGATTAATAACTGGAAAGCCAAACGCTAGTCTTTCCAAGTAATTTTTGTTCTAACGTGGGAGAAGTTTGCTGCCTCTTGCATAGCCCACTTCAGTATATCAGCCCTAGTCTTAGTTGGAAACCCTAGCGCATGAATTACCCAATCTCCGGCTTGCCAGCTTGACTCGCAAGGAATCCTGAATATCTCATCTCCTTCTCTGCGATAAGGCAGATATGTGCTATTCATATGTCTGGCAGGCATTACCTTTAGCCTGTCCAAGCAATGAATCGCAACATGGTTTTGCCAAAGCCAACCATGAGAACACCATTCATCACGATCAGCTATTACCTTATCTATAAGGCCAATACACTCAGGTGTATTTTTCCAGATCATCACATCGTTGTTGATGGGATTATTTCCTAAGCACTCTTGAGATATGACGGCCCTTGGATCTCCAAGTTCAGCCATATCCTGTATTTTGATGTCAAAGTTGGTAAATGCAGTGTCGCAACCCATTGCCATAACTAAATCGTTTTTTGAAATCCTATCTTTTATTGTCTGTAGAAACAGAATGTGATTGTCGGTGTTAAAATCAATATCAAGGTTCTCAAACTCGTATCCGTGTTTGTCACAGTACCGCTGTTTAAGAACCGAAGACACAGAATTCAATTCTGATATTCTTTCTGAGAAATTAGATAGGACTAGTATTTTCATTAATTTATAATACTACATAAATAAGTATTGACCATCTATTAGATATTCCCTAATAGTTCCCATAGTTCGGTATGACTCCTCCGTATGGGGTTGGCTTGGTGAAAGCCACAGACATTCACTAATACAGGCCGCAAACAAATGCTTTCAGCGTGCCGGAAAGCGACACCAAACCAAACTTCGTATCGTTCTCGCACGCGAGATCCGTACACCCTTGGGGTTGTCGCTTCCAAATGGTTGTGACTACTTCAAGTCAACCAAACCAAACAAAATGGCAGATACCAACAATTGTATCCCTCTTGCGACGATTCAAAACTTCGCCAGTAAGGATATTTCTCGCATCATCGGGCAGATCGCTAAAGTTCTTGCTCGCAAATCACCCTACATCAATTCCATTGATGGTGGCACGCTTCCGAATGTCTCTGACTCGGTTCGTAGCATCGTTGAGGAAATGGCAGTTCCTGCATCCTCTCTTGCAGCTCCTCTGTTCGTTGACGACCTTTCGCTTTGCGGCGTTGGCGCGACTCCTGACGTTGTGGGTAGCACTGAGTATCAGTTCAAACTTGAAACCCTCCGTGGTGCTGGCCCTCGTGTTTGCGTGAAGCAGGCTCGTACTGCATTCAAGGGTTCTTATCTCCAAGCCCAAGTATCGCTTGAGAAGACCATCCTCCAGATCATCAACGCTGATATTCGTTATCAGTATCTGTATCAGTCTGGAGTTAAGTATGTTGTAAACACCACTCGTTCTTTCAATCAGAACCTCACTGGCGATATGCAGCGTATTAACCAAAAGTTTGCTCAGATCCTTCCTGATGGCCCTCTGAACTTCAAGACCCTGTATCGCATCGGAACCTTCCTTCGTGAAGAGATGCTTGCAGAGCCTTTTGCTTCTAAGGACGGAGAGTTCTTCCAAGTTATGCTTGGTGCAGACGCAATTGAAAACATCCGCAACGATGCGGACGTTAAAGAGGATCTTCTGTATCTCACCGCTGGTAGCTTCAAGCTCGGCGAGGACAGCATCTCCGGCTATCAGTTCCAAGGCTATCGTGGCTTTGCGTTCGGTATTGATCAGCAGCCACTTCGTGCATCTGGTTTTGATCTGAACGGAGATCTGATTCTTATCAACCCAATCGTTAGCGAGAAAGTAACAAACGGCTTTGCTCAACGCCGAAACCCTGCATGGGTCAATGCTTCCTACGAGGTTGGTTTCGTCATCGCTGGCGAGGCTTTCAAGCGTCTGGTTCCTGAGACTTATGTTGGTGAAGGTACATTCCGCTTCGCTCCTCAGCTCGCTATGGGTGAACTTGAGTGGACTTACTTCCGCGACAACGATTGTAACCTCTATGGTGACTTCGGTCAGCACATCTACCAAATTCAGCGTGCGATTCAGCCGATTCGCCCTCAGAACGTGGTTCCTGTTCTGTACAAGCGTTGCCCATTTGATGGTCAGCCTCTCCCTTGCAGCACTAGCTCGACTGGTCTGTAATAGTTAGTTATCGGTGGCTGGAGTGAGTTAATACTTGCTCCAGCTACCTCAACTGATTATTAACTAATTGCTATGGATATTCCCGCGACACTAGATACGGCAAAGTTTAGGCAACTTGTATTGCAAGGGATTGGTAGCTTGAGTGGTGGGAGTGGAGCAGCTACTAGCACGAACACAGCGGTTGGGCCTGATGGAGTTACTAGGGTTCCGTTGCAAGTAAATGCTGATGGAGAGCTAAAGGTAAACGTAGAAGCAAGCATCAATGCAGATCTCACGTTGATTGAGAACAAGCTGGATACGATTATTGGGATTGAGACACCGCAAGCGGCAGACGTTTCTGCGATTAAGACAAAACTTAATAATAGCATTGCAGTAACGGGAACCTTCTACCAAGCAACACAGCCAGTATCACTTGCTTCTGTTCCTTCTCACGCAGTAACCAACGCAGGAACATTTGCTGTTCAGAATACAGCGGCTACTCCTGCCGGAACTAATTTCATTGGAAGTGTCAATCCTGATTCTACAGGAAGCGGTTCGGTAACAACCAGTGTCCCATTTGTTGTAACAGTTACTAATTCTGGAACGCTTGCATTTCAGTCTGATGCGGCAGCAACTGGAACGGTAACTATTGAAGCATCCGTTGATGGGACAGCTTACACAGCCACTACTTACACTGCACTTGCCACTGGCAATACTTCTTCTAGCTTTAATGCGGCTACTGCTACTATTGGACAGATAGACACCTCTGGATTTAAGAATATCCGCTTTAGGTCAAACACGATTGTTGGAACTGTTGGAATAACTTACAATCTAAGTAAGAATGTCAGCAATGTGATGTTGGACAATCCGTTGCCAGCAGGAACAAATGCGATTGGCTCTATTACAAACACAGCATTTACGGCAAACGCAGGGACGAACCTTAATACTTCGGCACTGGCACTTGAGTCGGGTGGAAATCTTGCGACTGTGGCAACAAAGATGAGTGATGGGACACAGACAACTAAAGTGGTCAACGGAGCAAACACGCTGGCGGTTGATTCTCTTGGTGCGGCGACTGTCAATAACGGAGCCAACCAGACATTTACTTATTCTACAACTTCTTCCATTGCGTCAGGAACAGTATTGCTTGGCCCATATACCTGCTCTGCATATCGAAGTCTGTCGCTACACATCACATCATCATCAACTGGTACTTACCGAGTTGAGGTAAGTAACGACAATGCCAACTGGGCTTCAGTAGCAGGGCTTTTACATAATGCGAGTGGAACTGCCGCCAATCAATTTACATACCTGACAAATACAACTGGTTATACAGCAGGGACTGTGTTGGCCTACCCTTTGCAGGGAGTGGCGTTTGTTCGCGTGGTGGCAAATGCCGCTTTATCTGGGTCAACAAATGCGATTGCTATTTCTCTTTCACAGCAGGCGATTGTCACAACAGCAATATCAATAAATAGTGGGCCAAACCCAGCTGAAGTGTCGCTAAAGACAACTCCCCAAGTTACTTCTGGTTTTTCTAATTACCACTCCAACATTTGTACAGCTTCCACAAACTATACAAACGTAAAAAGCACTCAAACTCAAATTGGAACACTTATTTTAACAAACAGCTCGGCAACTTTTGCGTTTTTCCACTTATGCAATACTTCTGCCGCGCCCACATCTGCAACCGTCCCAATTGCAACAATCGGTGTTCCTCCAAATTCTAGCTTGGATTGCTCCACCAGTTACGCTGGATATAGGGTTTCTACAGGGTTATCCTATTCGGTAACTGGGGCGATGGGAACAAATGCAATACCAGATGCCACGGCACTACTGGCGGCATCAACATTTTGCGTAAACATGACTTATGCTTAAACTAATCCTAAAAGCCACAGGCAACGAGTTGTTTGACCGCATTACCGTCTTAGTTAATGGAGAGGAAGGCAAAGTCACTGGATCTCCAATAACTAATGGAAAGCAATTTTACCAAGCGGTTTTTCCTATTTATGGTGAAGAGGTTTGTTGGATTCCTTCCGAGTGTTGCGATGTAACGGAGATTGAAGATGCAACTACTTAAAGACCTCTGGCTTTTAATCAAAGTCTACCCACTAGCCAAGGCTAGTGTTTTATCACATTCAGATAGCCAGTACATTGGATCGGTCAGAATGCAGATTGCTTACAATGAGGTGCGTACAGCTATCGTTAAATTAGGAATCCGTACTGACGACAACATTACTGGAGCTGTTGTTTATCTTGCAATATCACTAGCTTATTTGTTAAACAGATAATTAACCAAAATCATTATGTCTCAATTCCCTGAAATCGCATCTAATCTTTCTACTGCCAATTTTAGGGCATCTGTCCTAACGGCATTGCAGGCCATTTACTCAAACGCAGGAACAGAGCAAGCTCCTGTAGTTAGCGGAGCAATTACTGGAACAAGTTCTGCCGGAAGCACGGCTTATGTTGTAAATACAGCAGATATTTCAACGCTTGCATTCTCTACCGTTCCTTCGGCAGTTTCAGGAATTACTGGAACGATTACAATCTATGCATCTGTAGATGGAGTTAATTATCTCCCAACATCCTATGTTGCACTTTCTACTGGCGGAACATCTTCTACATTTAACGCTCAGACTAAAACCATCGGTCAGATTGACACCGTAGGATTGGCCTATATCGCATTCCAAGCTAATGCTGTAACTGGTGGATCGGTAGCTATTACTACGGTTGGAACTACCGCTGTGAGTAACGTAATGCTGGATAACCCTCTTCCAGCAGGAACAAACGTGATTGGCGGGGTAGCTACGCAAGCTGGGAATGGTGCTATCACAATGACCAACAGCTCAGTTGGTACTGCCTCTGCCACACTACTTGCGGCTGGTGTTGCTACTAAAACGCTTACCATACAAAACACTTCTGCTAACACGCTGTATGTCAGCACAACTACACCAGCAACAGCATTGAACGGAATCGTTATTGGTGCAGGGGTTGGCTACCAGTTCCCATACGTTCCTACCAATGCTTTGTATTGCTTGGGATCTGCCGCAAGCACGACATTTACTCTCTGGTACGCCTAACCCCTCAGAGAGATGGGTTTTATCCTCAATAATAAAGTAAGTCAGGCAGGAGATGGGAATGGAGGGTTTTTGAATCTGAATGTCAGCTCTGCACCCTATGTCCCAAACTATCCATCTGGACTTTCTGGAATTAGTGGGTTGCTTGGATGGTACGATTCATCAAATGCCAATACTTCATCAATTTTAGATGAAGGTGGAAATGTAGTTTCAAATGGATCGTCTGTAGGTACTTGGAAAAATCTATTTTTAGGAGCAACTTTAGGTGCGGTTCATCTTCCAGATTTTATTGTAAACCCTTTTGGATCGAACCCGTTTTATTCTACTTCGCAAAAATATGGGCCAAACCAAGCAACGGGAACCA
>Ga0209084_1000281_pt1 | contig 48988 bp, 34 predicted proteins | sample C_130820_MF_Meta_FD_187309 | JGI IMG/M metagenome (GOLD analysis project Ga0209084, IMG submission 187309) | Freshwater microbial communities from Lake Croche, Canada to study carbon cycling - C_130820_MF_MetaG (SPAdes) (version 2) | ecosystem: Environmental > Aquatic > Freshwater > Lake...
TATAATAAAGATTTAAATGAACAAAAATTCGGGTATGAAAAATATGAAAATCGCAGTATTAATTCCAGTCAAGAATAATGCTCCAACTATTATTAGAGCTTTAAATAGCGTCGTTAATCAATCTTATTTTAAAGATTTAAAAAAAGAATATGTTATTTATTTAGTAGACGATCATTCTACTGATGGCTTGTATGATCTTGTTAAAGATTTTGATAACTTAATTTATTTGAAAAATAAAAATCATGGAATCTCTTCAGCTTTAAATACAGGCATTTTTAAAATAATGAATGATGATTCTATTGAATATATTGCTCGATTAGATGGCGATGATGAATGGCATTTAAATAAAATAGAAAAACAAATGGATTTTTTAACCAAAAATCCTGATGTTGATATTTGCGGAACTGGTATTGTTTTATTAGGAAAAACTAACAATTTTTATGGCGTATATGCGGAGACTAATGAAGAAATTTATGATTGCGTGAGAGAAAAAAATCAAAATCCAATTTGTCATCCTTCAGTTATTTTAAATAAAAGGATTTTTTATCTTTGTGGTGTTTATGACGATACGAATTTGGGAGCTGAAGATTTTAATCTTTGGAAAAGATGTGTGAATTTTAATTGTAATTTTTATAATATAAAAGATTATTTAATAAATGTGACCGCAAAAGAAGTAGATTTTACTTGTACGGGATTAGCTTATTGAATAAAATTTCATAATAGTCGCATTGCTGTTTTAATGTGAATCTAGATACCGCATGATTATAGCAATCAACAGGATTTATCATTTTATTTATATTTTTGACTGCATAAAGCATCGTTTGCGGATCTATACATCTGATGCCTGTTTTAGCTTGGTCAACAGTTTCTGTAAAACCTCCGAAATCAGTAGAAACGACTGGAGTGCCTGAGAATTGAGCTTCTATTGCCGTCCAATTGCAAGGCTCAATAAATAAACTAGGCGCAAATAAGAATTTTGCATCACTTAATAATTGTTTTCTTTTGTTTGGTTCGACAAAACCTATAAATTTACAATATTTCGTATCTGGAAGATTCATTATGTTGGGGCCCGCGAATATTATATCTTGACCCACTTCATTACATATATCATAAGCTAATTTAGCGCCTTTAGATTCAATAACTCTTCCTAAAAACAGCGCTGTATCTGATTTTTCCTTTTTAAAAAGAAAATCATCTGGATCAAATCCCGGATAAACAACGTATTCTTTGCCAAAATTGATTGCATTTTGTGCGATTCCGTGCATTTTATGCATTTGAGATTTAGTTTCAAACATTTTAATCGGAGCAAACATAGAATCATATCCGATACTAGGTTCAACTACCACAGCTTTATCATAGAAATTTTTTGCGCACGCTTCATGACCAAAACCAAACCAACAAAGTATGAATTCTTCTTTTGATTTTAGTCTTTTATTGATTTCTATCGTGCAGTTTTCATTAAATACTGTAAAAGAATTCTCACATACATTTTGATTAAAGCCTGTAGCCTTCCAAGATTCAAGATTTCCATATGTATCCTTAAGAATCGCGTCATTTGTTACTGTTATGTGTTCAGTGCAGTTGACGTTCGAATCTTCATGTCCATAATGATAAACTGTATGCCCTCTTTTGGTCATTTCTCCACAAAACTTATAAACTTTTTGTACAAATGCACACAAGCTCACTTCTTTTCTAGTTGCGGCATAAGGAATACTTAAACAGTGGAAAACCATACATCATTGTGTAATAATAAATGGACTATGTCAAAACAAAAAAAGAAAATCAGAAAAACCAATAAAGAAGAATCTTTTGAATCTGAAATTCAAAATGATATACAAAATAATAGATTTCGTAATTTTAAATTAAACATTAAGGATTTCAAGCTTACCGACAAACAAAAGAGTTTGGCGCAAATCGCTTTCGATAGAAATACAAAAGTAATATTCGTTAGTGGATGCGCAGGCAGCTCTAAAACTTTCTTATCTGTTTACTGCGCTCTTCATATGTTGAATAAAAATCCTGGCCTTGAAATTAAATATGTTAGAACAATCGCCGAATCTGGCGAAAGAAATCTAGGAGCCCTTCCCGGCACTATTGGAGAAAAGTTTAATCCTTTCATGATGCCTTTGTACGACAAGCTTGACGAGCTGATTCCTATTAATCAATCGAAAATTCTCGAAGAACAGGGAGTCATCGAAGCTCTTCCCGTAAATTATCTAAGAGGTGCTTCATGGAAAGATAAAATCATCATCGCCGACGAAACTCAAAATTTCTCCATTAAAGAATTAACCACTTTAATTACTCGTATTGGTGAAAATACTAAAATGTTTATTTGTGGAGATCCGATGCAATCAGACATTGGCAATAAATCTGGTTTTAGTAAAATGTTTGACATTTTCAATAATGAAACTAGCGAAAAACAAGGCATTCATTGTTTTGAATTCAGCGAAGAAGACATCATGCGCAGTGAAATTCTCAAATATATCATAAAAGTACTCAAAGGATTAGATAAAAATCCAGTTCATTAATATAATAGCCATATGAATAACGTTTACTGTTCGCAATGTGGATGCAAAAACTCTTCTTTATCGAAATTCTGCTGTTCCTGTGGAAATAAACTAATGACTGCTCAAGATTTTATCTCCGGACCAAAGCGCGATATCATCACCACCGAAAGAGCGTCTGAAGTCGATGAGGATGGCATCCCTACGACTTTTAGAAAACCAGCTAAATTCGAATACGAAATACAAAAAAGCAAAAATAAATTTTCAGTTGCGGAAATTCTAAGCGTACCCCCTTCTCAGGATAGAATCAAACAAGAAATTGATCCAAATTTTAAAATTCCCGAATTAAAAGATTATTTAAAACAATCTTTAAGAGAATGTAGTTCGAGTAGGACTCCTAAAGACGTAGATGAAGGCTGAAAATAAAAAGAAATTTGAGGACATGTATGTTGTTGTTGATGAAGTAATTAAAAAGCGCAAAAATAAATGGAAATTAAAAGCCATTAATTGGTTCGATTTTGAAGATATCGAACAGATCATTAAATTACACATCTATAAAAAATGGGAACTATGGGATCAATCTCGCCCAATAGAACCTTGGATTAATCGTATAGTAACGAATCAGATAAGAAATATCATTCGAAATAACTATACCGCATTCGCTCGTCCCTGTTTGTCGTGTTCATTTAATCAAAATAAAAATGGCGTATCTGGTAGTGATTACTCTTGCGGATACACTGCCAGCAAAGCTCAATGTTCTGAATGTCCATTGTACGCTAAATGGGAAAAATTAAAAAAACCAGCTTACGATGTAAAAATTACCGTTAGTCTAGAAAACCATAAAAATTATCACTCCACTTTCGAATCGCATAAGGAATACGACTACAAAGATGCTGAAAAAAAGCTTCATGATATAATGAAAAACAATTTGACAGATAAACAGTTTTTTGTTTATAAAATGTTTTTTATTGATAATTTATCTGATGATCAGGTAGCTAAAATCTTAAAATTTAAAACTAACGAAAAAGGCAGAAAAGCCGGATATAAGCAGATTAAAAATTTAAAAAAAATGCTTTATGTAAAAGCTGGCCACATGTTAAAGAGTAACGATGTATTCATAGATTAATTATGTTAACCGAAGATCAAAGAAATTTAATTAGCAAAAAAATAAACGAAGGAATTAACGATTATGTTATTTTAGCTAATCTCGTTTATGGCCGAGAAGATCTCACTGGCAGATCAAAAGAATCTAAAGAAGTCAGAGACTATTTAATTAGTGCCGGTTTTTTAACCAAGAAAGATAAGCCGAAACCAGCAGCCTCTTTCGCTTTAACTCAAGACCACCTTGAATTCATTGATAAAAATATAAAAACTGGAATATCTCCGAAACAAATTACAGAACTTCTTTTTAATAAACAGTTTCAAGGGTTGGATAATCTTAATGTTTTTATCACTCAAGAGTATCGCGCTGTACATAAATATATAAAAGAAAAATATCCAGATAATCTTGTGGATAATGAATCGGGAGTTAATGAAAGATATTCGGTCCCTCGTTCGATTAAGACCGTGATTAATAAAGTTAATAAATGGTGTGGTCAAAATGTTTCAGAAGAAAAATTATCTCTTCAGCATAGAAAATATTTAGAAAAACTTTTGGTTTATTTATCTAGCCCTCGTTTTGTGGGTAATTACGATTCTTACACAAGCTTAACGGACAAGGATCTTTTTGAAGCGGAATTCGTTCGTTCAATATGGGACAAGCCTGATCTTACAATCGACGAGATTAATTTGTATATTAATGTTTGTATGGATTATATTAATTTAAGACAGATTGATGTTAAGAAAAATAAGATAAATGAAATGTTCAACGAGACACAAGATCAAAAAGATCTTACGATGCGTTTAACTGAGACCCTTAAGAGTATCAGTGAAGAGTATAATCAGTGCGCTCAACGTATAGACAAAAGTATTCAAAAATTGAATGGCGAACGTTCTAAGCGAGTAGAACAGCACAATCAAAAGAATGCTTCTATTATTAATCTTGTGGAACTGTTTCAAGATGAAAGCGAAAGAAAGATGATGATTCAAATAGCAGACATGCAGAAGAAGGTTATTAAAGAAGAAGCTGATCGTCTTGAAAATATGTCGTCTTGGAAAGCTAGAATTCTAGGGATTTCTAAAGAAGATTCTATATGACACAGTGTAAGATCTGTTCGGAAATTTTTACCAGCGATAAATCTCTTCATGCTCATTTAAAAAAGCATAATATTTATCAAGCGGAGTATTATTGCACGCATTTTCCTAGATACTCTAAATTTTATAAAAAACAAATCCCTTTTATTAATAAAAAAGAATATTTCAGTATAGAATTCTTGAATCTACAGGAGTTTTTAGACTGGGAGAAGAGCGTATCTGTCGAAACAGTTAAAGTAAAATGTTTAGATATGCTTAAGGAGAGAATCGCAGAAAAAGAATACATTTATGCACCATTTCATAATGAAATAAAAACTTTGAGCATGCCCCCGATTAATATTTATAAAAAATATTTCAATTCTTACAATGAAGCTTGTAAACAAATAAATATAGAACCTCTTTTTAATAAAGGTTTACCAAAAGATTTTTATTCTGTTGACGTTGATGATAAAGAAATTTTAGTAGACACAAGAGAGCAAGATCCTTTGGAATTTAAAAATACTAAAGTAGAAAAATTATTCATTGGCGATTATCTTTTGAATGATGGATCTTATAATTATACGTATGTTGACAGAAAAAGTGAATCTGATTTTCTCGGAACCCTAAGTTCTGGTTTTGAAAGGTTTACTAGAGAAATTGAAAAAGCTGTTGCATTAGGTAGTTATTTATTTGTGGTAATCGAGTCTGATATTCGCGCCATAATAAGCAATCACAAACTTTATCGCCGAAAAACTAATTTAGAATATGTTTTTCATAACATGAGAAGCTTAAGTCATAAATATCCACGCCATGTTCAGTTTATTTTTTCAGGCAGTAGAGAAAAGTCATTAGATTTGATTCCTAGAATTTTAATTCATGGACAAAAACTATGGCAAGTAGATTTACAATATTTTATAGACTATGAGTTGGGAATCAGGCCATCAAAAACAAAGAAAATCGAACTTAATATCCAATGAAGACTTATTTAAGATAGATGGTCATTTAGAAGAGAGACAAGCTAAGTTGTTGTTTTATCAATTCCTTAGAAATAATCCAACTTTTACAACGGATTTAATAGCAGGAGTAAAACTCTTTCCTTTTCAACATATGGCTATTAAAGCTATGTTGGAGAGCGATTATTTTCTTGCTGTTTGGTCGCGTGGATTAAGCAAATGCACAAATAAAAATTCTTTGATTTTTACAAATAATGGAGTTAAAAAAGCTATTGATGTTGAAATTGGCGATTATGTTCTTGCTAAAAGTTCAATGCAATTAGTGGAAGGTAAAACCATTAACAAAAAACAAAAAACATATAAGATAACTACTAATAAAGGTTATGAATCCGAAGGTTTAGATTATCATCGAATTTTGATTTTAAATAGAAATTTAGAACAAGAATGGAAATTCGCTAAAGACGTTTCTGTTGGTGATTGCGTCATTATGCGCAAAAATGGTTATTTTAGTAATCAAGTTGATATATTTACTAATTTTGATTTCAAAAAAGAAAGACTTGACCAAGTGGTGATTGATCCTGCAAAAATACCATTAAAAGATTGGTATTACTTTTTTGGAATTTTTATTGGAGATGGATGTTTCACAAAAAAAATAATTCAAATAACAAGCGAGGATACGGAAATAAAAGAGTTTTTATTAAATTTTTGCAATTCATTAAACCTTAATTTAAGAGTTTATTCTAAAAAAGATACTAAAGCTAAATCATTTATTATATCTAATAAATCTTTGCATAAATTTCTTCAATTTTGTGGTTTTGAAATTGGCAAAAAAGCGGTTCATAAAATAATTCCATATAAACTTTTAAACTGTTCAAAAGATAACGCATCAAATCTTTTAAGAGGATTATTTGATACAGATGGGTATGCGTCCATTTCTCCAACAAGAAGAAATTCAAATGGAGCTAAAATAGGTTTTACAAGCACTTCTTATGAGTTAATTAAACAAGTGAGATTCTTGCTTCTTTTATTTGGAATAGACTGTTCTACTAATGTAACTTTTAATGGTGGAGAATCTTCTTTCTCTGGAAAAAAATATATTTGCAACAAAGCTTGGAGTCTAATTATTACTAATTATTCTAATGTTAAAATTTTCAAAGAATCAATAGGTTTTTTAATAAATAGAAAACAAGAAAAATTAAACATAATTAATGCGGCTAAATTTGTTAATGGAGAGTTTTCAAATACAATTCCGCTCATTGGAGATTACTTAATTAAAAAATATAACAAAAAGTCGTTTTGTAAAAAAAATGCCGAGAGTAAATTAAAACTTTGTTTTAGAAAAAAAACAAGCCGTTCTCTAGCTCATGAACTATCTAATTGCGTAAGCGCTGAAGACGCAAATAAAATAAACGCATTATTAGATGATAATCTATTTTTTGATTTTGTAAAATCAAATGAAGAATCAAACGAAGAAACTGTAGATCTCCAAATAGCTAATGAACATTGCTATATGTCTGATGGATTTATAAATCATAATTCATATACATGCGGTATTTTTGCGGCATTAGATGCTATTTTGAACCAAGGAGTTGAAATAGGCATTTTATCAAAATCTTTTCGTCAGTCGAAAATGATATTTAAAAAAATAGAAGATATCGCCGCTAAACCTGAAGCTTATCTTTTAAAACAATGTATAACAAAAGTTTCAAAAAGTAACGATGAATGGGTGATGGAGTTTGGTAAAAGCAGGATTAGAGCATTACCTCTTGGTGATGGTGAAAAGCTTCGTGGTTTTCGCTTTCATCGTATTATTATTGACGAGTTTTTATTAATGCCTGAGCGTATTTATAATGAAGTTATAGTGCCGTTCCTAGCTGTCGTTCAGAATCCAACTCAAAGAGAAGAGTTGTATAATCTAGAAACGCTGCTGATAGAAAAAGGGGAAATGAAAGAAGAAGACAGACATAAATGGCCGAACAATAAATTGATAGCTCTATCATCCGCTTCTTTTAAATTTGAATATTTATATAAGCTTTATGAGCAGTATGATAATTTAATATTCAATCCAAAACCAAGAGATTCTGCAAAACGATGCGTCATGCAGCTTTCTTATGATTGCGCGCCGGGTCAATTGTACGATCAAAATCTAATTAATCAAGCAAAGTCCACAATGAGTGAATCTCAGTTTCTACGGGAATTCGGCGCTCAATTTACTGACGATAGTTCTGGTTATTTCAAAATTTCAAAGATGGCTCTTTGTACAGTTCCAGATGGCGAAACGCCTTCTATAGAAGTCCAAGGAAGATCTGAAGATGAATATATAGTTGCTATCGATCCTTCTTGGTCAGAAACTGAGTCCTCCGATGATTTTGCTATTCAAGTCTTAAAGACAAACAAAGAAAAACAAATTACAACATTAGTGCATTCTTATGCTTTATCAGGCTCTTCATTAAAAGACCATATTAGTTATTTCTTGTATATATTGCAAAACTTTAATGTTGTAGCGATATGTATGGATTATAACGGCGGTGTTCAATTCATGAATTCTTGCAATGAAAGTGAATTGTTTAAAGATGCCAAAATAAATCTCAAACCAATAACGACAGAGTTTGAAAGGCCCGAAGAATACAATCAAAATATCTTTTTAACAAAAACAGAATACAATAAATCAGAATATAAATATGTATTTTTAAGAAAACCAACTTCCTCTTGGATACGTTTAGCTAATGAATTATTACAGGCTAACTTTGATCATCGTCGTATATTTTTCGCGAGCAGAGCTATTGATGATAATTTCAGATCTCAATCCAGAAGAAGAATAGGTATTGATAAACTCAAGTATTCGAACATTTCAGATGACGATAAAGAAAGCGAAGAAGGTAAAATGATTGACTTTGTTGAACATTTGTCAGATATGATACTTTTAACGAAAACAGAATGCGCTCTTATTCAAATAACAACGTCTTCTCAAGGATTACAGAATTTTGATTTACCTCCTAGTTTAAAAAGGAAAGACGGACCAGATAAACCTAGAAAAGATAGTTATTCTGCATTAGTATTAGGCAATTGGTTGGCTAAAATCTATTATGACTTGGGTTCGTTTCAAGATGAAAATTATGGAGATAGCTTCGAACCTTTGTTAATATAGATTAAATGTCACTTTCAAAGTTAGAATGTGTAACTATTAATAACATATGAGCCGCAAGTATAATAAAAGATCTGACTATTGGAGTCAATTCTCCAAAGGAGAAACCGAAAACAAAAGTTTACCTTTAGATCAAATTTATAATAAGCAACAAGACAACAGCTCAGAACCAGCTTTAGTTGGTGAATCTTATTATAACGAAAGCAAAGCGAATTACGATAGGAATGATGTTGGCGATACTACTAATGTCAGACGTAATTTAGCGTATGTAGGCCCAAAGATTTATAAATATGGCAATATTCGAGAAGGCTTGCTACCTTTCGAATTTTCCGTAAACGGTTATAACGTTCGCGATTCTATCGAGCTTTGCCAAAAAGCATATGCAAATATAGCTATTTTTCGTAATGCAATTGACATTATGTCTGAATTTGCTAATGCGGAAGTTTATTTAGAAGGTGGAAGTCAAAAAGCAAAAGACTTTTTTACAAAATGGATGAAGTATGTAAAGATGTGGTCTGTAAAAGATCAGTATTTTCGCGAGTACTATAGAAGTGGCAATGTATTCTTTTACAAGATAAATGCTAAATTCGATATCGAAGATTTCACTAAGATCTTAGAGAGTTATGCTAATTACGACGGCCAATCTTACGAGACGGGTTGGAATTTATTTAAGTATCCAAGCGATTTTAATATTAAAAATCAAATACCTATTCAGTACATTCTTATTAATCCTTACTACTTAACAGTAAGCAGAACAAGTTCTTGGAAAAAGGTTATTTATCAGAAGATTTTATCGGAATACGAATTGGAAAGATTGCAAAATCCTAAAGACGAGCATGACAAGCGTTTGTTTGAAAACCTTGACGAACAGGCTCAGAGTCGTATTAAAAATGGTCAATGGGCTCGCGATGGTCTCAAGATCCAATTGAATCCTACAGATATTATTTATTCTTTTTATAAGAAACAAGACTATGAACCCTTCGCAATTCCTTTTGGCTTTCCAGTTCTTGATGATATCAATTTTAAATTAGAAATGAAAAAGATAGATCAAGCTATTTGCAGAACCATTGAGAACGTTGTTCTTCTTATTACTATGGGCACTGAGCCAACCAAAGGCGGTATCAATCATAGAAATTTAAAAGCAATGCAGTCATTACTCAACAATGAATCGGTTGGTCGAGTTCTTGTCGCCGATTATACAACTAAAGCTGAATTCGTAATTCCTGATCTACAAAAAGTTTTAGGATATGAGAAGTACAGGATCGTTAACGAAGATATCAAAGAAGGTTTGCAAAATATTCTTATCGGTTCGGAAAAATTCTCCAATACTGCTGTTAAAGCCCAAATGTTTTTTGAAAGACTCAAAGAAGCGAGAAATGCATTTTTAAATGACTTTCTACAACCACAACTTGAACTTATCTTTTCAAACTTAGGATTCAAAGGAAAATGTCCAGTTGCAAAATTTGAAGAAGTCTCATTAAAAGATGAAACTCAGTTTAATCGCGTAATTACGAGAATGATGGAGCTTGGAATTCTGCCTCCAGAAGAAGGTATGAGAGTTATTCAGACCGGTATTTATCCAACTCCAGAAGAGCTACAATCTGCTCAAGAAAAATTCGTAGAAGATAGAAAGAAAGGTTTTTATAATCCTATCGTCGGAGGTGTTCCTACTATATCTGCTCCTGCTCCAAATTTTCCATCAGCACCGCCAAACTCAGATTCATCCGCTAATCCTTCAGTTCCAAAAGCTCCAGAGGGTTCTCAGAACGTTAAAACAGGACCACCAAAAGAAAAAGGTAGACCTCTTGGAGCTAAAGCCGCCGTTTTCTCAAAAGATTCAATTCAAAAAGTATTTAATGAAACAAGTAAATTGTATTATATAGTCGAAGCTGGTCTTAAAAGCAAGTATAATAAAAAGAAACTATCTTTAGAACAGAAACAAATAGCCGAGAATATTTCCGAAGCAATTATAGTTGGTTGCGAAAGTTCTACGTGGAACGAAATAGGCGAGTCAGTAATTAAAGATGCATCTATATTAGATAAAATATCTATTCTTCCTGAAATTCAAGCTTTAGCCAGCGAACGCGATTTGAATACTTACGCTGCTAGCTTATTATATCACAGCACTAAATATTAAGTGTAAAAACTATATTATGGATCTTCCATTTCAGTATAAAACTCGATTTGAGAATGTAGTTTCCGCTTCATCAAATTTTGATAATAATTTCTTAGTATCTAAAGCTTCATTAGAGGATTTGAAGAAAATAATTCCTGCTTCTGTTGATTTAACCAAGAATATTGATCTTGTTGGCGTTGCTTTTAACGCTGCTGTTATTAATCGTTTTAATAAAAATGGTGATGGCATTGACACTGATACCGCCATCGCTTTTAAAAAATACTTCATTCATAAGCCAACGAACATTGAACATAAAAAACAACGCGTTGTTGGCCACATCGTTAGCGCGGCATTCACTTCTTATGGGAAAAATGAAGTAATAGATGAGCAACAGGTGGTAAAAAAGTATAACCCTTTTAATCTGGGATTGGGCGCCGTTGTATATAAAAGCGTAGATCGCGATTTCGCCGACGCTCTTATTGAATCGGGAGATCAAGAATCTAAATTATTCCAACAGATTAGCGCAAGTTGGGAAATTGGTTTTAATGAGTATTTAATTGCCGTTGGAAGTGTGGACTTAAAAGATGCTGAAATTATTAGCAAAAAAGAACACATCGCTGAGTATAAAAAATACCTTCGCGGATTCGATGGTCCCGGCACTCTTAATGATGGCACTCCAGTTTATCGTTTGGTAACTGGTCGTATTTATCCATTGGGTATTGGATTCACAACTAATCCAGCAGCAGATGTTAAAGGCGTGATAGTTGATACCGGCAGTTTAATGGATACAGAAGAACAAAACGATACAGAAGCTGAAATAATCGAAGTGAATACTTCTAACATCATTAATCTTAAGAATAATAATATTTCACAAACTAACAATAACACTGTAAATACAACTAAAATTAATAATATGGATCTAGAACAAATAATTTCCGCATTTAAAGAAGTTCTTTCACAGAAAGAAACTTCCCAAGTAAATTTCAGCGAAGAAGCTATCGCAAACATCTCCGTTAAAATAGCTGATTCTATCAAAGCCAAAAGCGATGAAATGAAGAAAGAAATGGAGACTGTTGAAAAAGCTAAAAAAGAAACTTCTGAAAAAGCAGAAAAACTAGAAAAAGATTTAGACGAAACTAAGAAGAATCTCGCTGAAGCTGCGCAAAAGATTGATGAGCTTCAAAAGAATATGGAGTCAAAAGCTTCTCAAGAAATTTTCAGCGCAAGAATGTCTGCTCTAGATTCTGATTATGATTTTTCTGATGCAGATCGTCAGATTCTCGCTAACGAAGTGAAGACTCTTGATTCTTCAGAACAGTCTTTTGCATCTTATAAAGAAAAAGTTGCCGTTATCTACAGTCACAAGAGTAAAGCTCACAAGCAAGAACAAGATAGAATCTTTCAAGAACGTCTCGAAACCGAAGTCGCCAAGAGAGTGTCGCAAGCTAAGGTTGTAGAGTCCGCAACTACCGCCGTCGCAAGTCAATCTGTACGAATCGAAACGGCATTAGCTAATGCCACAGTTCAAGAACCTAGCTCTCCAGCGATTCCTCAAAACATCTCTGTTTCAGAACAAACTCTTTCTTGGAAAGAGAAAGTTAGCAAAGCTTTCAGTAAAGAAAATATCACCGTTAAATACTAAAATATATGTCACTACGTTTATATCCATTTAGACAATATAGCGATTACGACGTTATCAATTTGTTCGCAAATGATACCGCCGACAACAACCCCTTCACTAACGGAAACGGTAGTGCTGGTGTATTCGTTAAGGTTTCAGCAGGTAATCTAGATCTTGATCCTATTACTTACTCTACAAACGCTTACCTAGGCAAGACTGACTATCCATTCCTTGGTGCTGCTCAGTACCCTTCAGTTCCTCTAACTTTCACTGCGGCCACTAATGACGCACCCGTCCTTGGTGTTACGCTTAATCAAACTCTCCAGTATGATGAAAATGCTGAGAAGCTTCTTTATAATCCCGTCAAGAGACAAGAACTTCAAGCTATCCTTTCTGGACAAGCTTGCCCAGTTCTTACTCGCGGCGTAATCACCCTAGCTGATACCGCTATTGATTGGGTAGACGCTAGCATGGTTCCTAATTACCACTTAGTGATTTCCGCTAACGCTGGTAAGGTTTCTGGTTTAGCTTCTACTGTAGTCGCTCCTATCACTGGTAACGTAGCAATTATCGGCAGAATTCTTGGTACTGGTTCGCGTACTTCTCAAAATGGCAAGACAGATCAATTCGCTGGAACCGGTTCCGCTAAATTCGCTATGGTTCAAATCGATTGTGTAACCTCATACGCTGTCTAAAATTTAACACTTAAAATCATGAAAATCGTTTTAAAAAGAACAGACGAACAAGTTGAGCTAATCAAGGCTTTGGCTTCTAGAAACCGTGAAGTAGCTTATCAAGCTCAAGTAGCTTTAGCTGAATTCATTGGTCCCGTACTAGCTGAAGTTATTAATAACGCTCCTACTGTTTCGAATCTATTTACAAGTCTTCAGTTTAATGCTGAAGATAATCCCTCAATTCCTCTAGATCTTTATTATGATGTCTACGATGAAGATTATGTCAAAGTTTATAGTCAAAGCGTAGCTGGTGGTCTTCCTCAGAACATCGTTCAACCTACAGCTTCTGAACTCAAGATCGCTACTTATCGTCTTGATACAGCTGTAGCTTTCGATAAGAAGTACGCCGCAAAGAGCCGTTTAGATGTAGTAAGCAAGTCTTTCACCCGCGTTGCTCAAGAAATCATGCTAAAGCAAGAAAGAACTTCTGCCAACCTACTCATGACTGCTCTTGCTAACGCTTCTACCGGCACTTCAAGCACTGCTTCTGATAACTACCACTGCTTCCGTTCGTCTGCTGCCGGTCGTTTCGTTCTTAATGACTTGAATAAACTATTCACCAAGATCAAACGTATCAACGCTTCGTTCGTTGGCGGTACTCCTTCTGGCGCTCGCAGAGGTCTAACCGATCTTATTGTTTCTCCAGAAATCATCGAAGAAATTCGTGGTATGGCTTACAATCCTATCAATACCAAACAAGCTCCAGTTAGCGCTAGCTCCCCTTCAGCCAGCCAAACTGCAAGCAACGTTGGTATCGCAGCTCCTGATGAGATTCGTAATCAAATCTTTAGCCAAGCTGGTATTCCTGAGTTCTTCGGCGTTTCTCTTATGGAGATTCTCGAATTCGGCGTTGGTAAACGTTTCAATACTATCTTTAGCACTGTAGCTAGCGGCGTTTCTTTCGCCGATAACTATGCCGTTCCTGCTAACGGCGGTACTGCTCGCGCTATCCAAGCTACTGAACAAATCCTTGTTGGTCTTGACCGCTCACGCGATTCTCTAATTCGCGCTGTAGCTGTTGATTCTGATACTGGTTCTGAATTCACCCTCACCGCTGACGATCAATTTACTCTTCGTCAGAACAAGATTGGTTACTACGGAGCAATTGAAGAAGGCCGTATGGTCCTCGACAATCGTGCGCTCGTTGGAATTATTTCTTAATCAAATCGCAATATAGAATATAAGTTCTATATTTTATAGGCACCGCTCGAAAGAGCGGTGCCTTTTTTATTGAATTTCGCTTTTTAATTATATCATTATATATGAGCAAAACTAATAAAAAGAATAAATTAGAAAACGTAGAGAAGCCTCTGCCAGTTTCTCGACTTGACCAGTTATCTTTGGTGGATGGAAAAGCGCAAATCGATCCTGATATTGAAAGAGTTAAGAATTTAGAAGAGATTCTGGGTATTAGAAAGCTTAATCCATTTGGTACAACCAAGTTTGAAATCTTTCAAGAAATGCTAAAAGATATGACTATGGTTGATATGCAAAATATGTGCGAGAAGATTGGCATCTTTGCAAGTGGTTCGCGACAACAAATTAAAGAAAAGCTGTTTCGTGAATTCCGTACTTCTCAAAAAGGATCTATTTCTTTGGTTATAGAAAATACATCTTTTAAATTAGACCCTGCTAATCCAGCACATAAAGAAGCTATTCGACTTCTAAAAGATAGATTTTAATATTAACCCACTGGCGACAGTGGGTTTTTTATCACTTTTTATTTTTCTTTGTGTAATATATATTGTGGCTACACAGCTTTCTGTAATTAGAGGTGATACATTATCAACTCAAACAATAAATCTAACATCTGCTACAGATGATTTTACCGGTTTAACTTGTAGCGGGCAGATTCGCGCTCACCCAGATGGTTATGCGCTATACACTTTTAATCCGACAGTTGTTTACGCCGCTGCTTATAGCGGTTCTATTTATTTTTCCGTGCCATCCAGTGTAACTCGTAGTCTTCCACCGATTAATCTTTATGGAGATATACATTTTTTTGCTACAGGAATATTAGATCAAACACTTTTTCAATTCAGATTAGATGTGTCGCCAAATGTAACGCATCCATAATAAATTATGGCTATTGATATAACAGTTTCCTCTAGTAAAAACATTGTTGATATAAATGTTACTAATAACCCTGCTATTCAAAATAGTCAAGGAAATGCATTAAATAGTATCGATGTAAATTTAAAGCCAAATAATTTAATTAATGCAGATACAATAGAAAGAGGGCCAGCTGGATCGAGTGGCACGTCTGGAACTTCTGGAACGAGTGGTTCATCTGGAACTAGCGGAAGTTCTGGCACAAGCGGAACAAGCGGTAGTAGCGGAACCAGCGGATCTTCTGGTTCGTCTGGATCTTCTGGTTCAAGTGGCACTTCAGGAACTAACGGCTCTTCAGGCGTTAATGGAACCAGCGGCACGAATGGTTCAAGCGGAAGAAGTGGCAGCAGCGGAACTAGCGGGTCTTCTGGTTCGTCTGGATCTTCTGGCTCAAGTGGTTCTTCTGGATCGAGCGGCACTTCAGGAACTAACGGCTCTTCAGGCGTTAATGGAACCAGCGGTACTAACGGTTCGAGTGGTACCAGCGGAACTAGCGGATCTTCTGGTTCGTCTGGATCTTCTGGCTCAAGTGGTTCTTCTGGATCGAGCGGCACTTCAGGAACTAACGGCTCTTCAGGCGTTAATGGAACCAGCGGTACGAATGGTTCGAGCGGTACAAGTGGAGCGGCTGGCGCTTCCGGATCTTCTGGCGCTTCTGGATCTTCTGGCTCAAGTGGTTCTTCTGGATCGAGCGGCACTTCAGGAACCGACGGCTCTTCAGGAACTAACGGCTCTTCAGGAACTAACGGCTCTTCAGGCGTTAATGGAACCAGCGGTACTAACGGTTCGAGTGGTACCAGCGGAACTAGCGGATCTTCTGGTTCGTCTGGATCTTCTGGCTCAAGTGGTTCTTCTGGATCGAGCGGCACTTCAGGTATTAATGGTATTTCAAGTTCTTATTTTCCATATAAAACTAAAGGATCAAGCACTTCTGGCGCTCCGTCTGCTGGATATATTATTTGGAATAATACTACACAAATAAGCGCAACTCAAATAATAGTTAGTCACTTAACGGATAAGCCAGAAACTGACATAGATATATTTTTATCATTAATTAGTGTGGGTCAAATTTTAATCATCCAAGATGAAAATAATTCTAATAACTTTCAAAAATGGACTGTCACAGGGACGCCTTCTCAAATAATAAATACGAGCACTTATTGGATATACCCTGTAACTTATTTGAATAGTGGAGGGTCGCCGGAATTCGCAAATAATCATGCTATTATTTTAGTATTAACCTCGTTTAATGGCTCAAGTGGCACTTCTGGATCGAGCGGCACTTCAGGAACCGACGGCTCTTCTGGGACCAGCGGAAACTCTGGCTCTTCTGGAACCAGCGGACTAAACGGGTCTTCTGGTTCTTCTGGAACTAATGGATCAAGCGGTTCTTCTGGCATTAGTGGAAGCTCTGGGTCTTCTGGTGTTAGTGGATCATCTGGATTTTCTGGAACTAACGGATCAAGCGGCTCTTCTGGCATTAATGGAAGCTCTGGCTCATCTGGATCTTCTGGCGTTAGTGGGTCATCTGGATCTTCTGGTTCAAGCGGTTCTTCTGGCGCCAGCGGAAGCTCTGGTTCTTCTGGAACCAGCGGATCATCTGGAACTTCTGGTTCTTCTGGGGTAGGTCTTCCAACTGGCGGAACAGTTAATCAAGTTTTAGCGAAAGCTTCTAGCGCTAATTATGATTTTGCTTGGGTAAATCAAAGTGGAATAGCAGTAACTCAAAGCGTCTTCACGAACTTCACTCTTAATAGCGAAGCTACCATATCGGGATTAAACTTATCTTCAAATAAATGGGACGTTAAAATAGTAGAAGAATGGGATTCTGGCGTCGCTGACCCTTATTATAATAATATAAGTTTATTATGCCATTTTGATGGTTTAAATTCTAGTGGGAATTTTATAGATAACGGCCCAAGTGGTTTAAATTTAATAAATTCTGGAGTATTTTTAAACTATGGGCAGTTTAAGTTTGGTAGCGCTAGCTCTTATTTCACAAATAATACAGACACGGTTTATGCGCAGCCAACCCAAGCGACCGCATTTGGAACTGGAGATTTTACTATTGAAGGTTGGATTTATCCAACAGCTGCTCCATCAGCAGTTGTAGCTTCAATGTTCACAACTAGAACAACAGCGGCAACTACAGCTAGTGCAATTTTCTTTGGAATAAGTAATACTTTATATCCAGTAGTATATACTGACTCTTTAGTGGAAACCTCTTCCATTCCTGTTTCTATAAATCAGTGGAATCACATCGCTGTCTCAAGAAACTCTTCTGTATTGAGATGCTTTGTTAATGGAGTTTCAGGAGTATCCGCCGCCAGCAGCACTAACTTCACTCAAACTGGATGTTATATTGGAATGGATGTTTCTCAAGCTCCCGGAGCTTATTATTCTTTCAAAGGATTTATTGATGAATTAAGAGTTACAAAAGGAGTGGGAAGATATACTGGAGCATTCTCCACTGCAACTTCAGCTTTCCAAAATTCAGCTACTCAACTAGCCACAAAATACATAGGCTCGATTGGCGGTTTAAATGATCTAAATGTTGACTATGGAGTCCAAAAATTAAACGATTCTTCTGTAAAAATAAGAAAAATGACTGTTTCTAGTCAGCCATCTGGATCTTATTTAAGCGATTCAGTTTCGAGAGTTTATGTAAATATTTTGGATTATAGTTCTTATTCGGCTGGAACTTCCGGTTCGAGCGGTACGTCTGGATCTAGTGGAACTTCTGGATTTTCTCTACCAGCGGCAACAACCGCAAATACTTATTTAAAATATGACGGAGCGAATTATGTATGGGCATCTATTTCTGCGGGATTATTTCCTTATGTGGCTGCGGCTTTTGGCGGTAATTTTTTTTTTGAGACATTTAGTTTGAATGAAGACGGTATTCTTTTAACCATTCCAAGAAGAACAGATTATAATTTTTTCGTAAATCAAGCTTTTCAAGATTCCTTCGCTATAGATGAACAAGGAATACTACTTTCTTCTCCCAGATACTCTTTGTATAATTTAATTTTAAAACCATCATATAAAGAATTATTAGTAGATTTTGAGCAACAAGCAGAAAAAACAGGTGTAAATATGAATGTAGGAAATATATATCATTTAGTAGTCACGGGATCGACAGGAACTATAGGATCATTATAAAATATGAGTTTACCAAGATTAACTTTTAGAAAATTACCAACAGTATCAATGCTCACATCTTCTGGCGTGAACAATATTCTTGATTATATTTACTCCGGTTTCGCCAGTAATATTTATGCTGATGGTTCGCCTAGGAATACAGGTATTGATTATGCTTGGTCCGCTATTAAATTCGGTAGCGGTACAGTTCAAAATACTACACCTACTGAATGCGTCGTTTGTACGCCTCCAATTTCTGGAAATTCTGGGGTATATGGACGTATAATTTTCGCCGGAACTTCCACTACCGGTACAGCTTATTCTCCAACGCCTACTATGTTGCGAGACACTTTCTTAAAAAACACTCTCTATACTTCAGTAAATAAATATCAAAGTGGGTGTAATTCCGGAACATATACCGGTTGGTCAAACGCTTTGCCTTTCAGCGCTACTGGCGCTGGTGGAAAAAATGGAGGATATACCCAACTTTTAAGCAGCGGAACTTTAATCAGCGGAAATATTGATTACATGAATATTTGGGAAAGCTACGATACTTTCTTTTTACAGTTTTTATCCGCAACCGCTGACAACACTTATTCAAATGCAAGAATAAATGGTATGGGATATTTTGGAGCAATTTGCGATCCAGAAAGTTCTAATACCACTTATGATAGCGAAATTGATGGTAAATTATATGGTTTAGCTATCGGAGGCAATGTATCAGGCTTAGGTGGAAATAACAGCGATTTCTTATGTTTAGGAGACGATCTAACATCCTCTCTGGCGAGTAATTCTACAAAATATTTTTATAATTGGAATACTACAGGTTCGACAGTTGGCGTTAGCGCGCCAATTTTTTACTGTTTAGTTCCCGGAACTGGCGCATTTGGTAGTCAAGCTTTATTTTCTAAAGCTATGAATACCTATAATAGCAACAACAATTTCATTACATTAACGAGAAACAATACAAGAGGTCAGATTCCTCTTATGGCTGCTAATGATAGAACTGTTGCTGGCTCTATTGATTTTCAATCGCCAGCGTTTTTAGGCAGAATTAGAGAGACGGATATGTGTTTGTCCGATTCTATTAATGATATCGTTGTTAGAGATACAGGCAACAATGTACTAGGATACGTAGTTGGCGTCGGCAGAACTAGCGCTCTTGGCGGTAGTATATTTTTACCTTATGTATGATTTTTTAAAACAATATTTAGTTTTAGATTATTTGACTGACGCTAGAATGGTCGTTTTGCCTCAGCATTTTGCTAGAGATGTTTCTTTCGCTTCGGTTGAGCAGTTAAAACAAAATACACAAATTATTTCTGTAATCATTAATCAAGACAATTCTATTGATTATATTGAGTTCTTAGACATCGATAAAAATTCATTAGCTCGACAGAAATTCTTTTGATATCTATAGATATCTATTTGCTAATAAAAAGTGTAATATAATGTATGGTATCTTATAGCGTTCAAGATATGGCCGATGAAATATTCGGTAACGAATTCGAATATGACAGCGGATATGCGCAGTTTTATTACATTTCAGGATGGTTAGCTAATAACGTTGGCTTGTTAAATACAAAAATATTTTCTGAATATTCCGTTTGTAATGATAAATTTTATCCTACAGGCGGCTTCAGACAAGAAGAGCGCTCAATTTATAAACAAATGTATCTTTATGAGTTTTATACAAAGAAAACTCGTCAGGTGTTACGAGGTATCGATAATAATGTTGATTTTATAACTCTTAAAGAAGGCGATACTACTATCACAAGAGTAAATAGAAATGAAATCGCCAAAACATACAAAAGTTTAGCTAAAGACGCTCAAGAAGAAATGGAAAAATTAGTTAGCGCGTACAATATTTATCAAGCGCGACCACTTCAAGTGGCTGGAGAAGATGGTTCTCCTATTTTCTCTGGTTCTGGGTCCTTCTATTACCCGTATGGTTATGGTTATGGGCCCGGTGCAGGGCCAGATCCTTAGCGCATCAATAAAAAAACCCAGCCTTTCGGCTGGGTTTTTTATTTAATCAGTTGTTAGAGCTTACCAGTGCCCAACTTGAAGTATCCAGATGTGATGGCGTCAGTATAAGCTCCATAGCTACCTGACATGAATAGACCATTTGATTGATCGTTTGATCCACCTATTTGAATGCCGTAAGTGAAATCAACTTTTTGATTGTCACCGATGCCTTCTGAGAACGATTCGCTCTTGAAGATGGCTCCTGACAATCCAAATGAAACCTTAGCGTTGCCATTAGGATCATTAAGGGTGACAGTCATGTTTTTCTTAGTAGGAGAACCCAATTGATCGTAGATGTTTTGGCTTCTTAGTTCAGAAACGATTGCGCTGATAGTGAAATCCATATTAATAGGAACGTCGATAATACGAGCATAACCGAATGTATTACCAAGACGTTGTAATATGGTTCTCTTTAGAGGTAGAGTGAATTTAAACGACTGAACGTGTGAAGTTCCAAGATCATTCATCGTATCGGTAAGATTAGATAATGACAAGATCAGATCGCCGGGGCGAAGAGCTGTGATCAAGCTGCTTCCGGTCGTGAACAATCCGCTGCTGTTGATGCTCGTATAACCAACTCCAGTGAAATTTCTGTATTGATCGATTTTATAAGAGGTTCCAACATCGGAGTATTTAGATATCGGCGAAGAAAGAATGTTAATTGCAGGACTGGTTCCTGTAATGGTCAGTAGGTCAGCTCCTACAGAGCCAGCAGGACTTGCGTTAGCTGTTAGTGTTACAGGAGCATCAGCGTAATCCGATTTGATATTGAACGCTTCGACTTTAATTGATGCCTTGGGAATTTGACCGACGGTGGCATCAAAAGTATATTCATTAATGAAACCATTACCAATCGCTACTACAGTAGTGGAGGGTTTTAAACTGCCGCCAACTACGTCTTCGCCTTCATCAAAGGTTGGAATGTAATAGTTGTTTCCTTGAGTGTCGGCGATTAGTCCAGAAATAGCTTGAATACCTTGAATGGTTTGGCTATCACGGCTATCATACATATTAAAACCAAGCAATCTTTCATTCATACCATCTGTAACATAAAAATCGAAATCAAGACCTACAGTTGGCGATTCTACAACGATTGAATCGAGACGAGCTAGTTTACCAAACTCATTAATATCTTTGCGATTAATGGTTAAGTTAAAATTGATGGATTGTACGCGATCTAGTTTCTTAAGTAATGAAATACCTGAAGCTAGTGAGCCTGTGCTTACTGGAGCAGTAGCACCCGGAACGCTGGAATAGGTTGTGGGGCCAGTGCCAGCAGAATTTACACCACTAACCTGTACACCAGTAGAGCTGGGGGCTAGGAAAAGGGCTTGACTTTGATAAATAACACGATTTCTTGCCATAATATATATTAGTTAAATTGTTAATAGTTTTTACAGTGTATACACATCGTTGTGAAATTTTTAAATCCTAGGGTATCGAAAGGTTTTGATTTCAAAATCGACGAAACCAATATAAGTTGTGGGATTTAATTCTTTTTGCAAATTATCGCGAATCTTAGATGATCGCGCTTCTGTAATAAAAAATCTCTGAGAATTATAAGACGTATCCAACACATCAAAACTGTAGCCAGTGGGGAACAATCCTGTTTTTACGCTTCCAAATTCAGCGATAGGATGCGAAGTCATAGGTATTTGACTAAATACAGTATATAAAGAATCAGAAAATACAGATAACGCGCCGTCTAACTGATACAAACTGTCACATAATAGTACAGCTTTTATTCTGCTTGTTGTTTGATCTTCGCCGCCATAAGCAAAAGGATCATTTGTTATGCCCTCCATCGAACAGAAAACCGCTGGAGTTACAGGCTTGTATGGAGGAATATAATTCGATAAAACTGTAAATCGGTTATTAGGTTCGTATTTGTTCTCGATGATTATCCTGTCTTCTGGATCATTTGTTATATATGTATTTAATTCTTTAACAGAATACGTGCCACTGATATTAAGATTAGTTGAAACGCCGCTGTTAAAAATAACACGCCCATTATCATAATCAAATAACATTCCGCTTGTACCTGTCGGAACGAAAGCGTTATTTATATAAACTCCAGAAGGCACAGTTGCGCCAGTAATTCCTTTGTCATATACCCATTGTTTAAAAGGGCTGCCGTAAACGACCTTACCTCCACCTAATCTATCGTCTGTGTAGTTATAAAAGTTTGTTGTATATGTTTTATATGCATCTGCTTTTTTAAGCAAGAAGTTATCAAACCATAGTATAAAACTATTCATTAAATTATGCGAAAACGTAGGCTTCATAGTGAAATTTTCTGTAGTTGTTTAAATTTTTTATTATATATATTGATAAGCTCAGATATGTAAGAAATGTTTTTAAACCGAGCTTGTCTTACTTGGTCTTGTGATTGAATGCCAGATCCAGAACGGCTTTTAGAATTTAGACCTTTTAAATAATAACCTAAACCAGAAATGCCTAATTCAATACCTTGCGCCCAACTTCTACCTTCCGCCCAAGGCATAGGGGTTTTATTAAAAATATCTTTAGCTGTTGGAATGTTGGCGGTGAATTCGAAATCACCATTTGATAGAGTTCTTAAATTAAAAGTAGACGCTTCCAACATTTCTCTAATAGCTCTTGTCGGGTTTTCTCCATCGTTAAATCCGATAAAAGAATATAAATTCGTGATTCCGCCTAATGTGCCCGAAATATTAGCTGCGGAATTGCCGCCATCTAACTCCATAGTTACAGCGTGGGTGACGAAATCATATATCATTTCTGATTTAATTCTTTTGAATTCGTTTTCGAATTTAGATTCAACTTCCGCCATGAAGCTTCTGTCGCTTTGCAAAAATTTTAATATAGCTAATACATCATTATCCATTTTATACGTCAGGTTTTAGATACAGAGTGTAGTATTTAACATCAAAAAGGCCATGCCCTCTAAAAGTCGAATCTAAGACAAATCTACCACCATCAATATCAAATCTTTTAGAATCTTTAATAAACGCGTAAGCAGTTAAGTCTATTTTTAATCTTACAGAACCTTTTACTGTCGCTAGTTTGATTTGGGATTCTGATTTTACTTCGCTCCAGTATTCTTTTTTGAAATCATCATTATATTGAATTCTAGCTTTGAATTGACCGGAAACGGGCGTGTTTACAATAGACGTGGTTTGACCAGCAACATTGTAATACGGATTGTAATTGGAATCCGTAGAAATCACAGTGTGAGAAGCTTCTTTGAAGACGAAGATATCACGCGCAAACGTTTGATGCATATCATCAAGCGCCGAATTAAGCGCGGCCTTTTGATCCACAGATAAAATACTTGTGCCCATATATTTAGTTACACTTGTTGAAAAATCATAGAATTTATATTATTATTATTAAATATGGCAAAGTCTCTATATAAATTTATTATTAATAAGTCTGTCGAGGTGGAAGAAGAAAAAACTGAAGAAGTAAAAAATGAAGCTGGCGAAATGGTTACTCGCACGTATAAAGAAAAAGTTAAGAAGGATATGCCCGTTGAGATTCTTATCAATCAACCTTCGCGCAAGCAAATGCAAGAAGCAGATATGGAATTTAGCGTCGAGATGAGCCGCTGCATTCGTAGCGGTATTTTAACCAAAGCTATGTTGTTAAATAAATATAACGACACTGGCGGTTTAATCAGCGAAGCGGACGCTAAGACTATGGTCACTGCATCCGAAGAGATTCGCGATCTTCAAGGTAAATTGACTATCTTAAGCTTAAAGCCAGAATCAGAAAGAAGCTCAGAAGAAGTAGATAAGATTCAAAATTTGACTTCTCAAATTCTGCGCCGCCGTAAGACTTTGATAGAAAAAGAAACAAGTTATCTAACTTTATTTCAACACACAGCCGACATTAAAGCTCAAAATCGCGCCATTTTGTGGTATGTTCTGAGTTTAACGTTTTTTAAAGATACATCTAAAAAAGGAATGGAATTTGAGCCTCTTTTTGCAGGTAAGACTTTTGATCAGCGTGAAGGAGCAATGAACGAATACGAAGACTCTCAGAATGAAGTTTATCAAAAATGCTACAGCAAGCTAGCTAGCATCGTGAGTCATTGGTTTTTCACAAGCAACACTGATACTGCCGAATTCGATAGAATCATAGGGGAAATTGATGGAACATTCCCTACAGAATAATTTAAAAAAAGCTTTTAGAGATGTAAAAAGAGGGTTCTCTGAGATAAAAGTCTCAGAGAATCTTTTTTATTTAAAGCATTTATCTATAGACGATCAAGTTGATATAGATTGTATTCATGATAAATATTTTAATCAAGCTAAATTAAGAGGTGTCCCAACCAATCAAGAAACTGTTGATAGATTGATTTCGGAAGGAGAGTGGACAGATAAGCAAGAAAGAAAAATCAAAGAATACGAAAACTTTTTAAATGATTTAGTTAATCAGAAAAAATCTTTATATTTAAGATCTGAGATTGAAAGATTAAATAGAGACATCGAAGATGCGAGAAAACGATTGTTCGATATTAAGAATACCAGAGCTTCTTTGTTTTCTAGAACCGCTGAATCTTACGCAGAAGAGCGCGTTAATGACTTTTATATCTTAAAATGCTTGTACAAAGATAAAGATTTAAAACAAAATACGTACGATGAGCAAGAATTTGACGACATTGATTCTTCTACTCTTTATGAAATAATTAAAGAATATAACGAAGTCTATAAAAATATAAGTGATTCAAGTATTCAAAAAATAGTATTGCAGGAATTTTATTATTTGTATATGCCTTTTGCGGAAAGTTCTCAAGAGTTTTTCGGTAAATCGGTGTGCTCATTATCTTATAATCAGTTGAAATTGCTAGTTTATTCACGTTTTTTTAAGAATGTGTTCAGTCAGAACGACAAAATGCCTCTAGATATCAAAAATGATCCGGATAAAATAATGGATTACGTAAATGCCAACGAAAACGCCAAAAAAGCTAAAGAAAATGATTCAGGCAAAGATTTCGAAGCTAAATCGTTGGTTGGAGCAACAAGAGAAGACCTTGAATATATAAATGTTTTGAAACCCGGTCAGAAGACTCTTTCTTTGGCGGACGAAGCTAAAAAGCGCGGCGGTAGTCTAGATATGGATGAAATGATGAAATTATTTGGCGGATAGTGTTTTTAATGTGTAAATATTAGTTATGGCAGTAACACTAAATGTACCTACTAATTTAAATTTGCAGATTAATGCAAATTCATTTTCTCAACCGCTTGGCAAAATTACTGGTAACGTTAAAGACTTCGACGCAGCGTTAGCGGCATCGAATGCCCGCGTTATCGCATTCGGCGCTTCCACGGCGGTATTAGGAACGGCGATAAGAGGTTTTAAAGAATTAGCGGATGCTACTATTGAAGTTGAAAAAAATCTTACTGATATCAATCGTGTTTTAGGATTATCTACTAATCAGCTTCAAAAATATAGCAGCCAATTATTTGAAGTCACCAAACAAACGTCGTCTTCGTTTGCTGAAGCTTCGAAAGCTGCTTTGGAATTTTCTCGCCAAGGTATAAAAGCGGAAGAAACTTTAATTCGCACCAAAGACGCATTGACGTTAACTAGATTAGCTGGGGTTTCCACTCAAGATGCAGTAGAAGCTTTAACGGCGACTGTAAACAATTTCACTAAAGAAAATTTAAATTCAAGCATAGTTTTGAATAAATTGGTTGCAGTTGAACAATCTTTTAGCGTAAGCGCAGGAGATCTTTCTGAAGCTCTTACTCGTACAGGTCAAGCGGCATCAGAAGCTAATGTCAGTTTTGATCAGTTGAATGCTTTGGTAACTACCGCACAACAAACCACTGCTCGCGGTGGCGCTGTGATCGGTAACGCTCTTAAGTCTATATTTACTCGTTTACAGCGCTCAGAAACTCTTGATCAATTAGAAGCTTACAATATCGCTGTAAGAGATGTTGAAGGCAATACGTTACCAGCGGTTAATATTTTACAGAATTTCGCTCAATCTTATAAAACATTAGCTTCGTCACAAAGAGCGCAACTTTCAGAACAAGTTGCGGGCGTTTATCAAGTTAACATTTTAAAATCTTTAGTAAATGATTTAAACTCTTCCAACAGCGTTTATGCTAGTTCATTAAAAAAGGGAGCTGACGCCACTAACGAAGCGGATGCCGCTACTGCGCAATTAAATCAAACACTTTCCTCTTTACTCTCTCAAACATCAACGGCGTCTACTCAATTAGCTGCTAATATTGGTAAAGTAACCTTCGAACCTTTAGCTAAATCAGCAGCGGGCACGGCTAAATCAGTAATTGAAGCTTTTAATGATATATTACAAGGAGAAGGTGTTGGATCTGATTTTGCTAATGGCTTTTTAAAAGGTATTAGAAACTTATTAGCTGGACCGGGGGCAATCGCTGCATTTTATACACTTTTTAAACTGATACAGACTTCGTTCACTTATGTTGCTCAAGTTCTTCCTCAGATAGCAGGCATAACAACTGAAACTCAGAATAGAAAAAATATTGAAGCGGCGATTTTGCAGATCATGCAAAGTCAAAATCCTATTTCTCAAGAACTTGCTATAAACACGGGCAATCAGGCTGCTCAGGCTAATATATTATTAAATCTCGCTAGAGCGCAGACAGCTCAATATGAATTACAAGCTCAATTAGCTCAAAAACTTTCAGTATCATTAAGTTCTTCAGGCGTTAACGTGGGAAATAGAGGGCTTGGAGTGAAATCTAGCGGTGGTTATATTCCACAGTCTGATAAAATGGCTGAAGCGATTGGTGCAAGAGCGGGTGGATACACTCCCGGTCAAATTGTTAATTCTCCAGTTGGTGGAGTGATGAATACTGCGGAGAGTATTAAATATGTGCCGGGTTTTGCACAGCCTTTTATAAATCCTCCTGCGAATTCTCAAGCTGGACAAGCGCATAGACAGAACTCTATAGCTAGAACTGGTGTCGATCCTTATGCGTCAGGAGGATTTGTTCCTAATTTTGCGAAAGAAACGGAAGGCAGAGTTGCTATGGCAAAGCGTTTAAGAGGTTTTGATCCTTCTTTTTTTGAGATTCACGGTCCCGATCAAAAAGCTTTTAAACGAGAAAAAGGAGAATCTTTTCAAAAATATGAAAACAGAGTATTATACGATAATAATATCACAAAGTTTGATAAAAGCTCTAACTATCTTGCTTATAAACGGAGTTCTTCTATTGATGGGTATAAAGTAGAGGGAGACAAAATATCTTTGGCTGAAGTCAAAAGCGATGATGCGTCTGGTTTTGAAGATTGGACGCTTGAAGATGTTAAGCAGAAATTTTTAAGAGGTATTGCAGAAAATTATAATACTGGTAAGCGAAATCAATTAACTCTGGCTTTGAAAAAGTCTATAGCTTCAGGTACTTCATTAAATAACAAAAAAGATATTTATGGTTATTTATTCGCTCCTCCTTTAGTTTTGCAAAGAAAAGGTCCCCAAGCAGAAGCTGTTTCTTCTGGCGGTTTTATTCCTAATTTTGCTACTCTTCAAGGGTATCTTTCTAGCAAGGGTATATTAAGATTAAAGGGGCCCTCAGCTAATGCCGCTCATTCATTTGGAGTTCCTATACAAGATATTCGGGATAATTTAGGAGACCAAAAATGGACTCCAAATTCAGCTACTAAAAATGAAGCTATCGCTCGCGAACAAGCTAAAGAAGATGCTGTTATAAGAAGAGGATATTCCACTGAAATTATTCGTTTCTTAGTGAATGGAAGGCATATAACTGATAAAGATTATGATAAATCTACAGATTTTGGAGATGCTTATGAAAAATATGCTGCTAATATTTTAAGACCGCGATATCCTGATCTACTATCTAATGTTCAAGCAGGATTACGTCGTGGCAAAAGCGCTGCGGTTGACGCTCTTGATCCAATTGAAAATGTCCTTTTTGAAATGAAAGGTGGACAAGTTGATAACGCAGACATTCAAGATAAATTCAGAAGAGTATATTCAGAAAATAAAAAGAATAAATATTTTGATCCCCCTAGAGAATGGAAACATACATTAATTAAAAACGCTGCTAACGGATTTATTCCTAATTTCGCTTATCAACAAGGCGTAATGCAGTTGGAAGAGGGTATGAGCGGCAATAAAGCCGTATTCGATACTAATCCTTTTCCTCACGTTCGTAATTCTGGTCAGCCTAGTTTTGAATCTGCAATTGCTGATCATGGTGGATTAAACCAAGCGTTATCGGATTCTTTAAACAATCAGAAGATGGCTGGTTTAATGAGTAGAGGTTTTATTCCTAATTTTGCGGATTTTGATATAACTGGAACTTCTTTGCAAAGCGCTAGCAGTGGATCAGTTTCTCATAAAAAAATAAATGATGCAATCAATAATTATATAAAAAGCATTGATTTGTCTGCCACAACTAACAAACAAATTAGCGATTATTTGACACAGACTTTGTTACCCGCGTTCAAATTGAATGCAGCAAGTTTTAATGAAGTAAGAAGAGCTGCTCTGGATCACGCTAAAGCAGAAAGAACCGCTGCTCAAGCAGCGGCACAACAAGCAGCGGCACAACAAGCGGCAGCGGCACAACAAAAAATAGAAGAAAGACAAAAATCATCTTTCTTAGCTAGAACCGCTTATGCAAGAGGTGGCGAATCTTCTTTTGATAAAGTAAAAGGATTTGAAGATAAAATCGGTAAATTAACTAACAATTTTGGATTTCAAATGGCCGCTCCAGTAGTTGGTGGTTTGATTGAACAAGCTATTACCCAAGGAAAACCCAGAGAAGAGCTTTCTTATGGGCAAAGATTCGCAGGATCGGCAGCTAGTTCAGTATTAACGGGCGTTTCTACAGGAGCAGCTATTGGTTCAGCTATTCCTATTGTTGGTACTGCGGTTGGTGCTGTTATTGGAGGTTTAACAGGCTTAGGAATTGCAGCTTATAATTCAAAGACATCGATAGAAGATATGGGAAAAGCTTTAGAAAATCAAAAAAGAAAAAACGAAGAAACAGCGCAAGCTGCTCAAGGAGTTATTGATACTTTTTCTATCATAAAAAATATTGACCCCAAGAGTTTAGAAGGACAAGATACGGCTCTTAAATTGACTGAATATTTTTCAAAACTTCAAGGAACAGAATTGGGCAAATCTTTCGAAGCTTTAGGCGATAACACTAAAGATTTAAATAAGGTTCTCGGAGAATTTAAATTAAAAGCGAAACAAAAAGAATTAGCTGACACAGAAGAATTAGCTTTTAAAAAACGTAATTCTTTAAGTCTTTTTAATATTGAGAAAACTGGAGAATTGACCGTAAAAAAAGAAATGCTTACTAGAACTCGAAGAGTTTTTAATCCTGAAACTAAAACGTACGAGTCTAAACCTTATTATATCGAAGGAAATGAAAAATTGGCTCCGATTAAAGAAAATTATCAAAAAATAATACTTCAAAACAATGCATTCTTTGAAAATTTAAGAAAAATACAAGATGCGTTAGGTGATGATACTGATGAGTTTAATAAAAAAATTCAACGTCCAGAAAAGATAAAAGATCTTTTAGGTGAAAGAAAATTTGAGGGAGTTGATGTTGAAGCATTTGTGAAAGAGATAGAAAATTTACAAAGTTCTACTGGTGAATATTCGCAGTTTTTTTATAACAATTTAAAAACTATAACAGATTCTATTTATAAGGGAAAGTTAAAAACTTTAACTCAAACTGTTACTGCAAAAGCTGCTGAGGGTTTTAATTCAAGACAATTAATTGAAAAATTAGACGATTCAATTAAAGAATACGTCTTCAATACAGCCAAGCAAATACAAAAATTGCAGTTTGATTCTTCGAGATTAGAAGTCTTACAATCTGCGGCGAACGAATTTTTAGATAAATTTATTGGTCCTGCATCAGCTTCTCTTTCAGAAATATCAATGAAAAGGCAAAAATTACAAAACACTCAACAAGAAGAGCGTTTGAGTTTTACTAGCAATGTTTCTGAAAATGTGGGAAAAAAACTTGGTGATGTTTTAGGCGGTGGAAGCAAAGATATTTTAGAAAAACAAATAAATCCTCTTTTGAACAAAATGCAAACTTTTGGAGGAGCAAATGATGTCATTAAGTCTCTCAAAGAGTCTACTTCATCTATTGAAAAAGCAAAAAACGCAGGTTTTGTAGCAAAAGATGAGAAATCTTTAAAAGCTTTGAATGAAGAAATTGACAAACTCTTAAAAACAAGCGGCACGCTTTCTACAAAATTTGATTTACAAAATAATCAACAAAATCTTGAAATTTCTATCATGGAAAGAAGATCGGCTTTGGCCCAGACTCTTTTAGATATAACAATCAAGCTAATAGACGTTGAAGCCGAAAGAACAATGATGTTAGACAGAGAAGCTACAGCTAGAGAAATACAAAACATAAGAGAAAAATCAGCAATAGAAAGGCCCGGTTTTGGTTTTAATTTGCCTCCAACTCAAACACAAAATATAAAAAATACAATAGAAAAAGCAGCTCTCGAAAGAAATCAAACAACACAACGAGAAGCCTTGTTTAAAGATTCCGGTCCAATTTTACAGGGCAGATTAGATGCTGTAAAAGCTAATTTAAGATCGGCTTTGCCTTCTGCGAATGATCCTTTATTTGAAAGCTTAATTGGATCTTTAACCTCTCTTGAAGGGATAAATACAGACAACGTAAATTCTTTTAACGATTATTTGGACGTATTAGATAAAATAGAAACAGCTCTGGAGCCTTTAAAAGCAGGCAATAAAGATATTTATGAAACTATTGTTAAAGAAATCGTTGCTGCGCAAAAATTAGCAAAAGAACAAGAAAAACAAAATATCAGTTTTGAAGAAGGCGCAAAGACTTTAAACCAAAGAGCGGAGATAGAAACCGCTCTTAATAAATTGTATGTTGATAGAATTAAATTGATTTTAGATAATCAAAAAGCCGAAGAAAAAGCAGCTAACGCTGCCGATATTAATCTTCAAAAGCTAGAAACATATCAAAATAGAGCGGCAAATTTTTATGGTTTAGGCATTTCAGGAAAAGCTGAATCTCAAATTAATTATAATAATAAAAAACTAGAAGAAAATCAAAAGAAACTTGAAATACAAAACACCAAACAGATTAGATCTAATCTTGAAGAATTTAAGAAATATCAATCAACAATAGGAAGCTCTACTTCAATTACAGGACCAGCTAAGCAAAGCGTTTTAGGTATCAATGCTGATATAAAAAATACTTCTGATGCTGAACGTTTAGCTAATGATTTAGCTGAAGTTGGATCAAATATGGCTGCGGGATCTGAAGATAGAAAAAAATTAGCAGATTTTGAAAAGCAAATAAGAAGCATTTTACAAAGCCAAACCTCTGAGCTTGAAAAACAGAGAGAAGTGCAAGATATCATAAATGAAGCTGTAAAACAAGAAGCTTCTGATAGAAAATCTTTTAAAGTTGGTTTAGCTGCTGGTTTTAATCAAATGAGAACCGATAGCGAAGAAACTCTTAATAAAGTAGGAAAAGAAGCTCCTATCTTATTTAGAGATGGTATGGTTGATGCAATAAAAGCGGCTATTAAAGAAAGTCATAATCTTGGTTCGGCGCTGATGGGAATCGCTTCAAAGTTCGTTGATGAGATTAGTACAACGTTAATGAGAGGAGCTGTTGGAAATATTTTGGGTAGCATGGGAATACAAAACTTATTCAGCACTGGAAAACAAGCAGGTGAAGTTATTCATGCGCAAAATGGTATGTTCGTTTCTGGAACGGGAAGTGGCGATAAATATCCCGCAATGCTTGAAAATGGGGAATACGTATTGAATAGAAATGCGGTCGCCACATTAGGCGGGCCAAGCGCACTTGATTCATTCAATTTCAGAGCGGCCCCAAGATTTGCAACTGGCGGCGCAACTAATTTTGAACTCACTAATTTAAATAGAATCAGGCAACCATATCAGTTGTCGGTGATTCCTGAGCTGGAATCTCAGATGACAACGTATGGAGCCGAAAACAGTGTCGAATACAATAGATTAAGAGATGAAGCAAGAACAATAGCTGCCGATCAAAGACAAAAAAAGTTACAAAGACAATCCCAGATGGCGGCTTTGATTGGTAGCGTGGTTGCGGGTGTGGCTAGCATTGGTATATCTAAAGGATTAAACTACAAACCTCAAGGCTCTTATAATTCTTCTACTGCCGGTAAATTAGAAATGGCAGCTTCGGGCCAAGGAGGAAGCGAAGAAATGATGGTCTTGCCTCCCGGTCATAAACAATCTGGTGGATCAATCGGTTCTCGTCTTTCTGACACGATCCCTCATTTTATGAATGGTGGAATGCTTGACAGCCCTATCGTTCAAAAATATGGAACAAGAATGCAGTCTGGAGGATCTTCTCTTCTAGCTTCCGGCGGAAATTCCAGCACAGTAAACAATAACAATTCAAACACAAGTAACGCCTTTAATTTCGCAGTTAATGTTGATCGCACTGGAAAGATCGACCTTGGTAAGAATCAAACTAGTTACGAACAAAAAGATGTTGAATTCTCCAAGAACATGAGCACTGAGCTGTATGGCGCAGTGCTAAAAGTTATTGCAAATGAAAGAAGATTCGGCGGCTCTTTAGCTGGACTAAAAAATAAATAATCATGAAAGGCGGAATTACAAATAATGAGCAACAGTTCTACCTTAATGGCGCAAACCTTTCTGGTATTCTATCTGTTAATGGCGGATACACTGTTAACTATTCGGCGATAAATACTATCGGCGTTGGATACAATAAACAGGTGATGGCGCAAGTGCCAAATGGTCAAGTTACCGTTAGTAAGTATTTGCTATATAATGAACCGTTTTTAAATTATACCGGCGAAAAAGCTGATAAAACCGCATCAAGTTTAGCCGGAAGCATTCATTATAACAACAGGTGTATTGGATTTACTAAGGGTTATTTAACTAGTTTTTCACTCAGTTGTTCAGTTGGGGAAGTTCCTAAAACCAGCGCTTCCATACAAGTCTTCGGAGATTTTGGTAAGGGTCTTTCTAATTCAGGAAATGCACCCAGACCTTATGTGTCAGTTCCGCAAATAAAAGATATAAGTTTGACATGCAACGGATCAACCACAAACAGAATTACCTCTTTTGATTATCAAATAAATTGCCCTAAAAAACCTATTTACGCCTTGCAAAATGCTCCTGCTTCGGGCCCAACGGGTCCGAGCGGCCCCACAAATCAAATAAGCTACATCCCCGTGGAAGTCCTCGCCGAAATGCCTATAGAAATTAATGCGTCAGTAAATATGGACATTGATGATTATCAAGTAACAACAATTTACGATCAAATTACATCAGATACAGACGTGAGTTTCGCCGTTAATATAAAAGGTACACTTCTTGCTGATCAGATAGCTGCCGTTGGAAATAACATTTTATCAACTCCCGCTGGACCTATAGGATTAGGTAAGGTAAATAATCCTCCAACTATTTTTAGCGCTTCATTATCTAACATGAAATTAGTATCGCAAGAATTTAGTTCAACAACAGATCAGTTTTTAAGTGTAAAACTAGGGTATAAAGGTTACCTTATAAATTAATATGGACCCAATTTACATAAATAATCTGCCACCGCAATCTGGTATCAATACGAGTCCTACAGATCTCTTTCTTATCATTAGCCAAGATGGAGCTAATAATAATTCAATTGCTCTATCAGAATTATCAAAGTCATTTGATTCTATTACCGCCAAATCATCTAGCGGAATAAATATCAACTACAACGATTCAACTTTGGGTTTAAGCGTGAGTGGGTATGGATTCGTAGGCATTTACAATGTTAATCCTTTGGTTTCTCTTGACGTATCCGATAATGTCAATTCGATAAATGGTAGAGGCCAAATACGAATGTACACTCCTGATTCTGGAAGACAGATAGGTTTATCCATTCAAGATCCAAATGTATATTATCAGTTTTCTAAAATCGCTAATGATACAAATCTTTATTTTTTATACTCGTCCGATTCTGGTTCTACATTTTCTAAATTTTCCAGATTTGATACAGGTGGAAATTTTGCAATAGACAATTCTGATAACCCTTTAACTGATCGTCTTTTTGTCAGCGGCGGAACTGTAACGTTTAAAAATGCAGATAACGCTATTACTTTTGATCCAGCAAACACGGAAATAAAAACGAGCGCAACAGATGAAGTATTAAGTTTAAACTATAATAATATCGCCAACGTTAATATCGGTCATAATGGTGTTTATGTTATTAATGATTTATATAGTCCAAAAGTAGGTTTTGGTTTTACAACTCCAAATTATTTATTACATCTTAGCGGATCTGGACAAACAGCTAGATATCAAAGTAATACCACCAGCGTTTATCAAAGTTATAAAAATACTTATACCACAGCTTATGTGGGATTAATTAATGGTAAATATTTTATCAACAGTTCCGCTGGTGTAGATAATACTTTTTGTTTAGATATCGCCAGTAAATATTTGGGCTTGGGACTTTCTACTCCATTATACAATTTGCATGTTTCTAGCACTGGAGATACGCAAGCTTTATTCGCTTCTACTGGTCCTAGTGGACCAACTAATTCACAAATTATAGTATCTGCTGATAAAACAATAACAGATACTGGTCCTAGAATAAGCGCTTTTACTTTAGCAAGAGCGACAAGTGGACCGACATATACTACCGCAATGTGGTCGATGGCTAACTTATATGGAAATTTCGTATCTACTACTTACGCCGATAGTTTCGCTTTGGTTAAGAATGGTATTTTGGGCGCAAGCCCAATTGTTGAATTAACATTAGATACTAATGGAAATTTAGATATTCAAGGCAGCTACACCACTGCTAATTCATACTGCAAAGGTAAATTTATTGAAGTTTATAAAACCAGACTCACGGGATCTGGAAATATTTACATAGATCCTTTAGGTGTTAACGGATCTTCCACCAGAGCAAGTGGAAATTTTGATACAGAATCGCCATTTTCGATTACAAATTATGCAGGAAAAATACAAAAAATCACATTAATGTCTTCCGCTAACAATGTGTCTTTAATTAATAATCCTGCATATATTGAGATTTACGCAACGACTCCTGCGACTGTAGCTTCAGATGGATTTACAAATATCACCGCAACTGGCGGATCAGTTCCACCGAGCGTAGGTGGAAATTTAAAAGCTTACGCCTCTTTCCAATTAACTAAAAATTCAATATCACAAATCACCTCCTTCAATGGAACTCCATCATTTGCGAGCGGACAGCTTTTGCAATATAGAATATATGACTCATTAGGTTCTGGATTAAATGTCCCAGTTACCATCACAAGCTCTGTAAATTATACTGTAATATAATGAGCAAATTTATAAAATATGAAAACATTGATTTCAGAATAAATAATTCAGTGTTTTATTCTACTTCTGTTAAAATTGCCGCTCAGACTAATATACAACCAGTATTATTATCTGATGGCACTCTGTTGAGATACGCGCCATCTAATACAGTTATAGGGAGTTTAGATACTCAATTTTATCTAACTGGAGCTTTGCCTTCTTATTTACTTCCGGCAAATAATTCTGAAGATCCAGTTCCTTGTTCTTTTGCGGGAATTTCTATCGATAATTGTTATATCAAAAATATAAGTTTTTCTGTGGAGCCTTTTGTTCCCATTTTAGTCAGCGCAACCTTTGATTGGTATGGAACGATAAATGCAAAAAACTCATTTTCTAATCAAACATTTTTTACTAAAGGTAGAAATCCCGCAACAACTGACGTGTCCCATGCAGATTATTCGTATGTCGCCGATTCGACTGCGTCTTTTGGATTTACTGATATTTTAACTTTCAATTATTCAGAAGAATGTGATAGAGTACCATTTTTCGCTAATGACTCTACCGTTCCCTTTCGTGTCGCTAAAACAAACAAGAGTAAAAGCTTAGGGGTCGAAGGGAATAAATTAATTAATAATTTAATTAGTATATACGGCAGCGATTCTACTTGTTCGGTTTATTTGAAAAATTATGGAGGTACTCTTTTAAATACTTTTGATATAACTGGTAAATTAATGTCTCAGAATCAGAATATTTCTAATAATGGAGTCTTGCAAGGTAGTATAAATATTAAACAAACTGTAGCTCCGAATAGACAATCCCTTCACCAATCAAACGATACCTCTTCTTATTCTTATATCGCACAATGGGGAGATTCAATGACTGAATTAATGGGCACTGGCTTGTCTAGCGCTTTAAATGATTTAGGAATACAAAGGAGAGTTTCTAATAAAGGTGTTACTTCAGAAAGGTCGCTTCAAATTGCCGCAAGACAAGGCGGAGCGGCTATAAGCGGAGTTTTTACATCTAATACTATCCCATCTGATACGACTCCTGTTTCAGTAGCTTTATCATCGCCAAGTTTTTATAGTGGATTATATTTTTTACAATTTGGACCGTCTAGTATTCCTGTAAATGTAAATGGCGTTGATGGAACTTTACAAAGAACCTCCGCTACTCCAACTTACACTTTCACCAGAAATAACGCAGGACAATCTGTATCGGCAACTTCTCCAAATCTTATATCTCCAAAATATATAGATCCCGATACCGGATTAAATCTTAATCAATTTTCTTCAATTTTTTGGGTCGGCACTAATGGACAAGGATCTAATCCTTCAACAGACAATTCAAATATAGAAATATTACAAGGAATGATTGATTTTATTCCAGTAAAAAATAAAAAAATAATGATTTTGCCTATGTTTGGGCAGAACATTTATAATTATAATGGTCTAGTTAACTATTGGCGATTGCAGAATAATTTAATTTCCGCTGCATTTCCTCGGTATTGGTTTGATGCGAGATCTTTATTTTTAAATCAAGCTCAGAGTTATGTAGTAAGTCGGGGAGGAACTTGGACCGCTGACGACGCCAATCACGTTTCTGTAAGTGGAGTTATACCTCCTTCTCTAGCTGCCGATGACACACATATGAACAGCACTGGCTATGATTTATATTGCTCAATTTTAGCGAAACAAATCAAACAACTAAACTGGTAAAATTATGACTGGATATTTAGCGAGCCAATTATCAGTAGCAAATATTTCTCTATTCAATACAGGAACGTCTTATCAAAAATACGATCTTGTAGATTATGAATATTATACAGGAAACGCAATTTATCCAACAAGAGTGGGCACGGGATTATTCGCTTGGTTTAACATCGATAATCGCAACAATTTAGCAATTGATTCGTCAGGTTACGTGTCAACTTGGTATAATTCTGCGCCAAATCATTCTACAGAAAATTTATCTATTTATGCAAATCTTGATAAGCCTTATTATAATTTTACTAAAAATAGTTTAGATTTTACAGCCTCGAACGTTGAAGCTAATTTTACTCAAAATCAATTATTTTATAATTCTTTTAATATTCCCTATAGCAATAAAGATAGAAATTGGTTTGTTGTTTTTGAGTTTAATAGTTTATACAAAGGTGATTATAAAACTTCTGCAAGCGCATATCCTAATCAATCATGCATTATAGAAACAAATAATAATAATCCAAATGGCTCTTATACTTCTAGCGGTTTTTTTGGAGTTTATGGAGATAATTCTCAATTAGTTAATTCTAATATCGGAGCTTTATCGCAATCTCAAAGTTTAGTAGTTGATGGGCAAGGATCTTTGAATCCATCTTTAAACACAAAATTTTCATCATCACAGCTGATTAAAAAGAAATCTATTATTTCTATAGTAAAAAACAACACCACTAATAATTTAAGAATCAGAGATAATGGTTATGAAGTATTAAATGCTAATTGTAATTATTTTCATACAGGAGCGATTGATTTACAGATTGGTGCGTCAGCAAGAAGTCACGCTTCAGCGTCAGATCAGTATATTGGTGGTCTTTATAATTTTGATGGCAGCAATATTTCTTATCATGAAATAATCGGAATAGATACAACGCTAACGGACGATCAAATCATACAGATAGAAAAATATCTTTTTAATAAACACTTTACTAATCAAAATGGTTTGTATATCGCATCTGATGCTTTTTTAGCTTCTGATTATCGATATAGTCCTATTAATTTAGTAGGCTCAACTTTTTTAAATAAGAATATAGATTCTCTTTTTAACAAAACATACGGCTGCTCCGCAAATTTTAGTACAAAAGCTCTTAAAACATCTTATGGTGATGGTTATTACGTAAATACAATCACTAACATAAATAATTTAATCAGCACTTTTTCTTTGAAGTATGATGGCTTGACTGATAAACAAAGCGCCGCGCTTGCTGGGTTTTTTCAGAATTCATTTCAGGCTGTTCCCGAAACGCCTTTTGATTCTTATAAAAATGTAGATATTAAATTATTTTATCCATATAAAGATAATGCCAAAATATATTTTGAAACATTAGAATCTAAATCTGTCAACAGTAATTTAAATTCCATAACCATAAATTGCCGTTCTCCTTATGATTCTTCGCTTGATTACAGAGGATTTCTTGTTACTGGATACAAAAATTACGATTCAAACACTTCCTCTTCTAAAGGTGATGTTGTATTTTTTAAACCAAATAATACTTGGTATTGGTACACTGGCGCCGGATTAAACGCTCCCATCTCACAATATAATTCGCCAACAGGAGTTTATTCTAAATATACTACTAAATTTTATTTTAAACCTGATCTTGATTACTCTATCCAGTTGGCTCCTAGATTCTTAAAGAACGAACTGGATAATTCCGCTCCATCTTACCAACAAAATGGAATAAATAAAAACATTTTAGAATTAAGTTACAACTTTTCTGATCGTTCGGACAAAGAAACGTCTGCGCTTTTGAAATTTTTAGATCAGAAGGCTGGATTTAAAATATTTGAAATTGATTTGCCTGAACCTTATAATAAGACTATAAATGTTTATTGTCCAGAATGGAATCATACATATAAATTTAAAGATTGCCACACTGTAACAACTAAGATGTTCGAATTCAAAGGTTATTTACCATCTGATGTTTATTTTAAAACGCTACTATCGCTATGATATATGTAAATTCAACAGGCAAAAATATCGGAAACTGTTTTACTGGTTTCGGCGTATCTTATCCTGTTGAAATATTTAACAGCGGAAATTCTAACGTGATTTATGGATTAAGTTTTGATAATCAAAATTCTTTTTTAACGGATTCTTCATCTTTTACTTTATCTCCGGGAAGTAGTAAAACTGTAAAATTAGAGTACAATCCTTCTTTACAAACGATTTCTGACATTCAAGAAAGTGGAATACTAACTATTTCTTCAGCTTCCACTGAAGATTCGTCTGTTGATCCCAGCGGCAATATCAGCGTATTTATTACGGGCAATAGATTCACCGATATAACCGGAGGATATCCAAGAGCGTTTTATGCTTATAAAGACAGATCAGATGGAATTCCTAAATTACAATTTTATTGGCTGCCTCCAACTGGAACTAATAATTTAAATAATTATTTCATTACTGGTTATACTCTTGATATAGCGAGTAATTCTAATTTCTCTACGCTTGTGAATAGTTATTCTATTCCTGTAGGGCAAAACCAAAATAACTCTCCAAAATACGCTACTTTTAATGGTTTTCAAGAAACTTTTTTAAATTATACCGTAAAAGATAATTTAATAGCGGATACCACTTACTATTCAAGATTATATACAACAACTAATTCTCATACCGGTATAAGTATTTATGCTAGCGGTGTCGAAACATCGTCTCCAGTTTTGTCGCAAGAAGTTTTAAATGGATATTCTGGCACGCCAATTGATTTAAAAATAAATAAAACAGGACTTAATGTATATATTGATCTTGGTATTTATTTGGATTTTGATCTTTTTTCTTCTATAAAGAAATTTGGCGGTACCAATTTCGCTTTGTATTCTGGAGTGAATGTTTATTTTTCTCAAGGTTCAACTTTTAAAGCTTCTAAAGCCTCTACTTATGCGGTCAATTTAATAGGTTCTCTTAATAATTTAACTGGCGATTCTAATGGTACAAATATAAATTTTTATATACCTAAAAATGTAAACTTTTATTCTGTAGGTGGTAATGGTGGCGTTATGGAATGGGGCGCATCAAAAGAAAAAAATCAAGCTAGTAATGGTGGAGATATTTTTAATTTATCTTTAACTTCTTTGGTCAATACACTTTCGCTTACTGATTTAAATTATTATTTTATAAAAGATTTTCAATCTAATATCAATGCTGGCGGTGGAGGATCAAGAGGTGGGCTTTTGCAATTTGGATTAGGCGGCAACGTATCAACTATTACGATTAATAGCATGAGAGATTTAGAAAATCCTCCCGGCGTTACTACAGCAAATTATGCAGTTAATGGAAATGATGCTTTAGATATAATTTCTTTCAATGGAATGAGGACTTGGCTGGGAGATAGTTACAGCTCTCAAGATAATTCTTCTGGTCCGCAGGCTCTTTATAATGTTACATTCACGACTCCTTCCGCTGGGTATGGAGAAAGCGGATCTAATAATTTATTATGCTTTTTTAATAGCACAAGCACCCCTAACGTGATTAACTCTGTGTTGGTTAGTCAAGGAGATTTCGGCGTTATACTCAACGCAAAATCAGCCGCTACCCCATATATTTCTTTCAATACTACCCCCACCCCCACTAAAACATCTCCCGGAAAAGTAATAAAAACAAATGCTAATACAAAATGTTTTTTAACTACCAATAACGTACCTTTACCAACGAACATAAAAAAATTAAGTAATAGTTTGCCTGTCGATAATATTCAATTTAGAGCGCTCGATTTAGCTGCTGGAACCACTTGGAATTCTTTTAGTCCCGCTACTACCAACAGCTTCATTTTGACTGACACACCCACATTTAATAGCAACTATTATTCAACAGCTTTAAAATGTTTACCTTTTGCAGATACAAAATTTTCAACTAAGTCATTCACAACCTCTAATAATGATACTTTTAATACTGCTAATTTTGATATCTTTTTATTAGTTAGTTTGGAATTTCCAGCTATTACAGACGCATCAATTTTTAACACTAAGATATTAGACTGGTACACTACCGGAACTGAAAATACAACAGCTGTTAATTTGACGTTTAAAAAGTTAACTTCTCCAAATTATTCTTATCAAAGCGAAAATTTTGGATTTAGCGCTTTTTTTAATCCTTTAAGAAACAAGAAATTTGTGGCTACTTATTTAAATAGCCCCACAAATCAAGTATCTTTTGGCAAGTCTATTACTAATTCCACATCTTATTATCCATTGCTTATAAATATCAATCGAAGTGGGACTTCCTATAGGGTTTTAATAAATAATGTTTTAGTTAGTACTTATTTTTGCGATGTTTCTGAATTGATTACGACTTCTTCTGTAACCACTTTGCAGATAGGAAATATAAATTCGTCAAATGATAAAGTTACTAAAGTTAATTATTTTGATATTCTGATGTATAATAGATATTTATCAGACGCCGAAAGATTAGATGTTTGTAGTTATTATCTTTATAACTATTACAATCTTTTTGCGGGCCAAAGTTCTCCTTTGAGAATAGATTCAACTAATTTCAGAGTGCCTAACTTTTTTGGATTAGCGGGAAATAAGAATATATAATTATGTCAAGTCTTTTTAAACTAAACAACTACGTTGTTATAGATCTTTTCGAAATAGAGCTTGATACCAATGAAGGGTATTTAAGATTTCATGGCTCGAAAAATTTTGAAAAAAACTTGATTTTTCAAGGTAAAGAATATCTGTTTATACCTTGCGAGCTTTCAACGTTGGAGAAATCTATAGATGGAAAACAAACTAGGCCAAAATTAAAGATCTCTAATATAAATAATTATATTTCTCGTGTTTTTTATGATCGTCATGATTTAATAGCTAAGGGTTTTTATAGAAAAAGAATACTAGCTAAAGATTTAGACGCTGTTAATTTCACTAATAGTATTAATCCTTTTGGCTCCAGCGCTTTTAATACTTATATTTCTCTTGATAAATTAATTATTAATAGAAAAATTTCGGAAAACAAAGAATTTATAGAAATAGAATTATCTTCTTCTATCGACGTAGAAACGGTTTTCGTACCAAATAGAAAAATCAATAATGACACTTGTGTTTGGAAATATAAATGTTTTGGATGTAATTATGGAAATACTGCCGATTATCAAGGCCCAGTTATAAAAGCTTTTCCATCGGCATCCCCATTTCCTTCTCAGGTTTGGTTTGAGCAATCGTATTGGGCGGGTGGTGGCCCAGATTTAGGACTTCCGATTGCAGATGAAAATGATAAAACATTTTTAAGCGGTTATCAACCAACTATTTTAACCGATAGTTACAATCTTACAGGAATTCAATATTTAGGGGCGTACTCTTCTACGCAAAATTATTTAGGTGGTCACTTTATTTATGTTGATAATTTATCTAATATAGATTTTGATACCGATCAAAACACTTTACAACCCCTTGTAAAACCTAAACGTTTTTTCATGTGCGTTTCAGACAATACCTCTGGAAAATATCCAGAACAAAATACAGACGTTTGGAAAGAAGATAAGTGCTCTAAAACATTAAAAGGATGTCTTTTAAGGTTTAATGATTACGTTACTGATAAAAATAATCCCGGTAAAGCATTACCTTTCGGTTCTTTTCCGGCAACATTTCCATATGAAAATCAAACTGCAACATGATATTTTGGATAAAATAAAACAAATATGCGAAAAAAATCCTGATTTTGAAAGTTGTGGCTTTGTCGTAGAAAAAGACTGCGTTTTGCACGTTTTAGAGCAAAAAAATGTTCATCCCGATTCAAAAAGTTATTTTGTAATATCGCCGATTGATTTTCTAAATATTAAAAAGGATTTTGCTATTAAGTATGTTTTTCATTCTCATGTTAACAATCCTAATTTTTCTGATTTTGACGTTAAGTACCAAAAATACTACAATATAGATATGGTTATATATGACATATCATCTAAAACGTTTAATTTTTTAGAGTGTAAATGATTATATGGTTAATATTAAACTTCATGGAATTTTTGAAGAATTCGTCCCTACCGATTGGCAATTAAATGTTCAATCGATAGCTGAAGTTTTTGAGGCTATAGAGTCTAATACTGGAAAATTAATAAATACATTAGGTATTCTTGAAGAATATATTTCTTATTTTATTATCTATTTAGACGATAAAATAGTACCTCCTGAATATTTTCATTCTCCTATTGTTAAAAAAGATTCTAAAATACAAGTTGTTCCTTTGATTATGGGGTCAGACCCATCAGGGGGAATTTTGACTGCTTTATTGATGATGGCTATTGGAACTGGTATTCAATTTTTAGTAACTAAATTATTAACACCAAAATCGCCTGTTGATATAAAGACGACTTCTATGTTTTTTAATAATTACGAAAACGTAGCAAAAAGAAATGTTGTGGTCCCAATAGGTTATGGAAGATTAAAATTAGGCACTGTTGTAGTGTCTAATGATTTAAATGTCTCTTTGATTGCGAGTTCAGACCAAACCCTTTAATTAAAATGGCCACAGATACTACGATTTATGTTCAGTCGGATATTTTAAGTAAGATTAATCCTTATTACCATCAGTATATCTTTGAAACATTACAGACTTATTCCTCAACTGATGTGTTATGCGAAGGACCTATCGAAGGATTGTGCGATAAAAAAGGAAATACTGTCAATTATATAAAAAATAGCTCTAATAATGATTCAGTTTTGCAATATGGTATTTACCTTAATGATGTATCGGTTAGAGATAAAACCTCAAATTTATTGAATTTTACAGAAAGTAACTTTGATATTTACTTAGGTAATGAAGTTAGTAAATTAAAAACCATCGCTTCAACAGTTTATTCTTATAAGAATCATCTTTATGATATTTCTAAAAGTATGGATTTAACCGTTTTAACGTCGGCATCAACTGCTGTTGTAACAAATAATTATTCCGAAGGTCAAGATAAAAGTCCATTTATTGCCTGCTTAGATTCAATTGTTCAAAGCTCCAACATTTTTAATCATTATGTTAAAAATAAGTATTCTACAAATTTTAAATTGTTAATTTCTGTTGATGAAGCTTTTTATATTGGCGGAAAAGGGGATCAGTATGTGAATCCAATATCTTTTGGTATTATATTTACAAACTTAACTAAAAAAACAAAAGTATATTTTAATTTTTATGGTAGCGTTTTAGTAAAAGGGTCTTCTAGTCACATCCCAGTTTATATTGACCTTGCAAATGCGGATATCAATCAAGATAATGAATTCTTAATCTCTGTTTTTAGCACATCAGTAAGAATTAGCGGTTTAGATACGAATCATTTTAGAAAAATATCTATCGATTCAATAATTGAATATGTTAATTATAACTTTTCTTATCCTTATTCTGTAGTTTGTAAAACTCAAGTGAGTGCGCGTCATTTTAATTCTATTCCCGTAAGATCTTTTGATTGTAAGTTGCTAAAAATAAGAATTCCTGAAAATTATGATAATGAAGCTAGGGAATATTATGGCTCTTGGTCTGGTAATTTCGATAAAGCTTTAAAGTGGTCAGATAATCCTGCGTGGATATTTTATGATCTTTGTTTAAATGCTAGATATGGGTTAACGAGAGGTACTTTTACAGAAAATGATATTAGTAAGTGGGAGGTGTTAAAAATATCTAAATATTGTGATGAATTAGTCGCCACTCAAAATCCCACTAAGTACTTTCCCGCTTCTTTTGTTATAGGAAGTGGTAACAAGATTACAATTAACACTTCAGATTCTATAGATGTATTAAATCTAAAGTATCCAGTAGGAAATCTTTTATATATTTATGGAATTACTCCGGCTTCTGTATCAACAAATTATAAAAAAATAATTCTAGAAGTAACTACAAACGGCACTACTGCAACATTAACTCTATGTAATGATTTTGGAGTAAGGAAGTTTTTAGAATACGATAAGTCAGGCATTTTATTACAAATAATAAATGTTAAAATAAATAGCGACCAATATTTCAACTCTCAAGATAAAATCAAACAATTTTTAATTCAAAGCCTGATAGGCGCCGCTGGAGTCTCTTTAACTGAAGATTTATTAAAGAGATTTAAATATCGTGTAATTTTTGACGCCTCTTTAAATATTACTGGTGGCTCATGTGTCGCACAGCAAGATTTTTATTTACCTTATTTAGAACCTCGTTTTTCAGCTAATATTTTAATTAATAATGAATCCCAAGGATTGAAAATTTTAAATGATTTAACTTCAATTTTTAGAGGAATGTATTATTTTCAGAATGGATATTTAAATATCTCTTCAGATATTAAGAGTTCTGTATCTTATATTTTTTCTAATTCTAATGTTAAAGATGGCCTTTTTACTTATGCCACTCAAACTGCTGAAAATAATTATTCAACAGCTAAAATAACATACTTGGATTCTAATGATAATTTCAAAGATAAAATTGTTATCGTTGAGGATTCGACTTTGGTAAGAAAATTTGGACCCGTTGATAAAGAGATTTTGGGTTTTGGTGCCACTTCCAAAAGCCAAGCAAAAAGACTAGGAAGATGGTTCTTAGCGACTAATAAACTAGAATCTCAATTATTGTCTTTCAGTGTTGGTTTGGAGGCTACAGTTTTAAAACCCGGCAGTATAGTTAGAGTCGCAGATAAGCTTAAAAATCAAAATGTAGTATTTGGAAAAATATCGGCAATCGATAATGTTAATAAATTCATAACAATAGATCGTCAAATTCCAGAAAACTGTGCTATTAAAAAAATAAGAATTTATTCTGAAAACCCATCTTATAATTCTGACGCTTCTGAATCTACAAATGAATTATTTTTTGACATTGCATCAGTAGATAATATGAATCAGAATATTTATATCAACGATACCTATTCTAACTTTAGCTTCATTAGATCTGGAACAGTTTTTGCTATTTATCTTGATGATGAAAATTCACAAACTGGAGATTTATATAGAATCATATCCATTCATGAAAACAACGTTAATGAATACAGTATTTCAGCGATGAAGTATTCAGCTGAAAAATTCGACATTATAGAAAAAGATCAGTATGTAGATCCAGATCAGTATCGAGCAAAGCAGATATCGTTTGGGTCGAATAATCCAATTGCCGCCGTGAACTTTTCTTCAGCTGATGTATCAAGTTTTACTTCTTTTAATGCAAGAAATTATATAGATATATTTTCCACTTCTTATGATTATTCATTTTTTATAGAAAGAGAATATCTAGAGCAAGACTTTGCGGCTCAAAAGTATCAAGATTTAATAATAGATTTTAATGCCATTTTTAATATGTCTATTTTATTAAATAATACTAGTGTTTCTGGGGTTTTGTGCTCTGTTACTAGAAATGGTAAAATATTGAAATTTAAAGTTTTAAAATCAAATCCTAAAATAATAAAAATATGTTTGGGCGAAAGACCTGTTGGAGATGCGAATATAGCCGCTTATGTTATTGATTTTTATACTTTTAATGTAAATAATCAACTATTTAATGTGTAATATCAATATATGCCGTTCGTAACGAATCCAAATGCTCCTCAGTATAATGGTGTCTTTCAGATTCAGAATTTAATCTTTGACAATCAAAGTGTTTATTCTTCGTATTCTACCGACATTAATCCGTCGATTTTTGGATTTGATCCTAGTTTGGCGTTTGTAAGCGGTAATTTGGCTGAAACTACAGTTTCTTTAGCTTGGTCGGTAATTAATCCGATAAATAATAGCTTATCTACACAATCGACAGTAAATGATTATGCTTTTTCAGGATTTTCTGCTAATATTTATGATTTAAATAGGAATTTAATATATTCTTACCCTAGTAATTTCAGAAACACTCAATTTTCAATAGCCGTTTCTAATTTGCAGGATATTTTTTCGGCATATACAGGATCTTCTGGAATTGCCAGTTTAAATCAATTTTATATTGATGTGGTAGCTACGGATTATTACTCCGGAACATCAACTGGTACTGCGTATGTTAATTTTGTTAATCCTGATGTCGCGAATGTTAATATTCAAGGAATTTACAATCCTAATTTATCAGTTTCTTACGCCAATTATAATTTAATCAGATCGGTTGACGCTTATTTAACAACGGGTTATGTTTTTGACCCAAATAACGATATCTATCTAAAGAAAATAAGTAAACAAGGATTATATAGCAATTCAATACAATTGCCTAACTATGGCGATTTGGGCTTGACTCAGCCTTATTTCGTTCATTTAGTGGGTTCTAATTACCTTACTACTGGCAATAAATATGTATTTTCTGGTATTAAAACATTACCTTTCGATCCAACGGTTTTTCCAACTGGATTAGATAATATAACTGGTTATGTTTCGGCGACTCCAAATTCTACAGATAAAAATTTAAATCTAGAGATTTTCGTTAAATGGGATAAATTAACTGCGCGGCAAAATGCTGATTTTGAAATAAATATTTTAGAAAGCGGCGCAAATTCTATTTTTTATACCGATTTAATATCTAATCAGTTCCCAGAAAGTCTTTCAGATATATATCCCGGAACTGGCACTGGAGTTGTTGGTACTGGCGTAATTTTCTCTTCTTATTCTAATTCTGGTGTTCAATGGGTTGATCATACATTATACCCTGATTTTTTTAGTTCTTTGCCTGCCGGAACTTATCCTACAGGTAGAGATTTAAAATATATTACTGAAATAAGAATTCCTTCTGGATACACTGCTAATTCAGAAGCTTATTTGATTTATAATTACGATTATAGCTCTAATAATTTTTATTTTTATCCTAGTGGCGGCCAATATAATGGAACAATTTATACCGGAACTTATTCTGGATCTGCGTATTCCACGGCTTATGAAAATAATGTTTCTGGACCAATTAATTCTAACATTTTTAGAACTGGAATTTTAATAGCAAAAAGAGTCACTGGATTATCTGATTTTGTTTATAATACGTTCGAGCCGAGTTATCTTTTTCCAATCAAAGAAGATTATAATTATTTCATAAAAGCTAGAGCAATAAATTCAGCAGAAGATGTTTCTTTATTCTCTAATACTTTATTATTTACTAGCGCATACATAAATAATGCAATCAATCATACCAGTTTAAGTGGAAAAAAGGTTTTAATTGGTTCGGGAACTACTGGATATATTCCCAAGTACAATGGAACAGATGTTTTAGGGAATAGTTCATTATATTACAGTGGCAGTAGTTTATTATTCGACGCTTTGCCAGCTTCAACAACGACAGCAGTTCAATATTTAGTTGTAGAAAACAATACAATTAAATTACAAACTGGATCTTCTGGCTCTTCTTCAACTGGAGGTTCTTCAGGCTCAAGTGGTTCTTCTGGCTTGTCTGGCACAAGCGGTTCTTCAGGCTCAAGTGGTTCTTCTGGTTCATCTGGTACGAGTGGTTCTTCTGGATTGCATGGCACAAGCGGTTCTTCTG
>Ga0209084_1000284_pt1 | contig 48673 bp, 99 predicted proteins | sample C_130820_MF_Meta_FD_187309 | JGI IMG/M metagenome (GOLD analysis project Ga0209084, IMG submission 187309) | Freshwater microbial communities from Lake Croche, Canada to study carbon cycling - C_130820_MF_MetaG (SPAdes) (version 2) | ecosystem: Environmental > Aquatic > Freshwater > Lake...
AAAATTCAAACCTTTTCTTATCAAGGAACACAAAGCACTTCTTATGGCACAGCAAAGTGAAGACCAAAAAGTAATGGTCGATACTTTGAAGGAAGTTGCTAGAAGTTGTATTATGGATAAAGTCGATATTGATTCTTTAGCAATATTTGACTTGCAGTATCTGTTACTTCAGATTCGTGCTAAGTCAGTAGGAGAAATGGTTGATCTTATTTTCTCATGTGATACTTGTATTGATGATAAAGCAAAGGTAAAAATTAACTTTGATTTGACCAAGATGGAAGTTACTAAGAATCCTGAACATAATAAAAAGATTAAACTGTATGATGAAACTGGGATGGTTTTAAAGTATCCTAATCTTGATAACATTACTGCATTTGACCAATTGGACCCAGATGACATTGATGGTATTTTTAATCTTATTATAGATTCTATTGATTACATCTATCAAGGTAATGAAACGTATTATGCCAAAGAACAAACAAGAGAAGATTTAACTGAATTCCTTGATAACTTAACATCGGACCAATTTGCCAGTATTGTAAAGTTTTATGAAACAATGCCAAGATTAAGACAAGACGTAAAATACAGATGTCCAGTTTGTATGAAGGAACACAACAAGTACATTGAAGGTATAGAAACTTTTTTTTAGTTGCCCTTTCGCATGATTCGTTGGCAAATTTCTATAAAATGAACTTTGCCTTAATGCAGTATCACAAATATTCTTTAGAGGATATTGAGAATATGATACCATTCGAGAGGGAAATTTATATTGCTATGTTGGTTGAATACTTGGAAGAACAGAAAGAACAGAAAGCAAATCATTAACCATGGATGAATCATGCGTAAAGTAATAGACGAACTTATAGAGCACAAAAAGATATTTGACGAGTTGGTAGAAATAGAAACCAATAGCAATTCCGAATTGCAAGGTATTGCTCAAGATATTAATGATATTTCAAGCAAACTAGATAATTTTACTAAATTGTCAATCAGTACTACTAAGTCTAATGAACTTGATAGAAAGGATTCTGATGCCAAAGAAGAAGAACGCGCAAAGATATCTGAAAATAAGTCTATCTATGAATTAAGAAAGATTCGTGAAGCTCTTATCGATAACGCCAGAATTGAAGTTGCTGATAAGGCTCAACAGGATCCAGCATTTCATACTTTTGCTACTCGTATGGATGCAGTTAAAGAAATGTTTGGTGATATCAAAGATTCTTTCCGTAATAGAGATACTGGTAAAATTGGAGTTGGTAGTACTCTTAAAGGAATGGCTAGAGGTGTATCAACATCTTTTTCAGCCAATGCTAGAAATCGTGAAGAATTCATTAAGACTCAGAAAGGTCTTGGTAGTACCCGTTCCGAAAAAGTGCTTAAACAACAATACAAAGATCAACAAGCATTACTCTATAGGAATAATAAGAACGAAAGACGTATGAATGAAGCTAGAGGAAATCTTTCAAAAGAAGAATTCCTTAAAGGTGGAAGTCAAAAGGCACAGGAATACTTAAAAGAAAAAGTTGAAGTCGGCAAAGGATTATCTCAAGTTGATGAACGATACAAGATAAAGAATCCTGAAAAGACTGATAGAGAAAAGGATGCAGATTTCTTCGGTGTTGGTAAAGGTGTAATGTCAATACCTAGACCTAAACCAGATGAATCTCCGGTAGAACCAACTTCAACTGAATCTCCGATAGAACCAATAAACGTTCCTACTCCACCAACTGTCGATAATGAATCAGCGGCAGATTTTTCATCCATTGTGGATTCGTTGCGTGAAGTTATAACTAAATTATCTGATTCAATAGAACCAATGATTCATAGTGACGTTTCGACTGAAGATAAACTTGAAACACAAAGATCTACCAATGAATTCCAAAAGAACCAACTGGATCTAATGAGTAAACAGAATAAGGTTCTTGATGATTCATTGAAAGTTCATAATTTGATTCTTGAAGAACTCAAAAAACGTACTGAAGAGATTGCCAAGAAAGCTGATGAGAATAAGAATCCAATTGATGAACTTAAAGATGCTGCTGAAGATAAACTTAAAGATGTATTAGAAAATAGAAAGGACAGAGAGGAACGTAATAAAAGACCTAAACCTACTAGAAATAATAGTAGAAAGCGTAGAAGTGGAATGGGCAAAAAAGGTCTATTTGGATTAGGAGCTGCGGCTGCTGGAGTCGGTGCCGCAGAGGCAATGGATGTTATTGATATTATTCCAAACACTCCAGACATCGTACCAAATAAAACTACAACTGTTCCAGAAACTCCTAAACCAGACACTACTGGAGATATTAAACCAGGCGATTCAAGACCTAAACCAGCTACACCAGAAACTCCTAAACCAGACACTACTGGAGATATTAAACCAGGCGATTCAAGACCAAAACCAGCTACACCAGAAACTCCGAAGAAAGCTGGATTCTTTGAACGTGCTAAAAATGCATTCAGCAAGGTTCCTGGTGTAACTGCTGCTGGCGATGTAGGTTCTAAAATATCAGAATCGATTGCTAAACGATTACCTAAAGCTGCATTGAAAGGTGCTTTAAAATCCATTCCTGGTGTTGGGTTACTGTTAGGAGCAGGAGGAGCATTAGCAGCATTATCAGAAGGTGATATCGTTGGAGCTGGATTAGAAGCTGCAAGCGGTATGGGATCTGCATTGACAGCTATTCCAGCAACTGCAGCATTAACGGCTAAAGAAGTTTATGAAGATGTGTATGGTATTAAACCTGAAGATGATCCAGAAGCAGGAAATCGTTTAACCGAAATTAAGGACAAAGTTGTATTAGAACTTCAAAAATTAGTTGGGGTGGAAGTTAAACCAGAAGCAAGTCAACCTGATGCTAGTAATTTATTAGAAGGAATTGATAATAAGGCTAATGTTGCCCCAACAGGAACGTCTCAGGAAGTTAAACCAGAAGCAATTAAACCAGAAGCAAGTCAACCAAATGTTGCTAATGTAGTTTACGATAAATCTGCTGATGTTGCTCAAAGTACTGGAGGTTCATCTACTGTAGTAAACAATATATCAGCTCCGACTAATAATGTTTCGGCACCCACAAAATCTGCACCTACTAAGTTTGATCCAAGAAATAATGATTCGACCGTAAGTAGATTATTTGCTAGTAGACAATTCTACTAGACAATAAAAAGGGGCCATTAAGGCCCCTTTCTTATATCACAACTTATTAATCCATTTCTGCAATCTGAGCAAAGTAGTTCATGATATCTTCGTCATCATCTACTGGAGCAGATTTAGCAGGAGTTGATTTGAAACTTGGAGCAGGAGCTGCTCTAGCAGGAGTAGGAGCTTCAATCGATTTCTCAGCAATCTGAGAAGCACTTACTGAACCACCTTCCCCATTCAACACAGAATTCAACTTTCTCGATAATTCATCATAAGATTTGAAATTCTTTCTATCTAACAACTCAGCTAACTTATGTTGCTTATTAGCAATCTTCAGAATAGCTTCTTCATCACCTTTGAACAATTCAGAAGGAGATTCAAATTCCGATTTGTCATATGAAGGCCATCCATCAACTTGACGCATCTTGATTTTAAAGTTTGCTCCATCCCAGTAATCAAACACATTGACTGGAGCTTCATCTTCAAATGTTGGACGAGCTTTATCCATAATCATATCAAAGATACGCTTACCGTATTTGAACAAGAATACTTTACCTTCATTCTCAGGATGTTTAGGATCACTAATAACCAGAATGTTGGAAGTATAATTCAACTTACGTTTTTGTTTAGTAGCAATCTTCTTATCAGAATCATTACCAGAATTCCATAATTTAGAATTCAATTCACCTACTGGATCATTCTCATTCAGAGTAGTAAGAGAGTTTTCGATATACCATTTACCAGTAGGACCTTGGAATCCATGTGTGAAGATACGAACCCATGGTAATTCATCATCTCCTACGACTGGCAAGAAACGAATGACTGCTGAAGCATTTCCTGCTTTGTCTTTTTCTAATTTCCAATAACGATCGTCACCAAATGAACCATTAGTAGACTGAGGATTGACAATTTTCTCAAATTCTGAAGTGATGCTAGCAAAGTTGTTGTTACGTGTTTTTCTTAAAGATGCGATATCCATTTTTATATTCCCGAAGTATGTATTATGTACGAAGTATGTTTTTGTGTCACTAGGATAGTATCTCCTAGTATTGGTATTTAGTCAACATTACGCCCCCTATAGTTCATTATAAATCACTGTGAGTTTATCCATATCAAATTTTACAAATTTCTTCAACTTCTCAATAACTAGAAACTCCTTACTCCATATAACAGAATGCTGAGGTTTCCATTCATCCAAGTAATTATTCATTTCGTTTAGAATGTGCATAGTTTCTATAGTAACCTTTCCTCCCATATACAATTTGAACAATTCAGGAACGTCACCATTCTTACTGAGAAAGAGACTATCTTTGGATAATTGTCTCTTCTCAAGGTACAATCCTAGTTGATCTAAGTCCTCTTTGAAGATGTTAGTGATACTCTGTTTTCGTTTATTCCATATAGTAATATTACGTTCACTGGTAGCAATATTATGAATTGGATTATCATTCCTATAAGCATAATTTGCTACCAAGAACTGGATTGCGTCACGTTCATTATCAAACTTTCTTGCAACAGCATTATAAACATTATAATCTCGTTTAGCAAGAAACTTCTCAAATGAGGTACCAGCTACTGAACCCTTATACTCAAACACATTATACTTCTCTGTGGTAAAATGAAGTTTAGTAGCTCTATCAAACTTGAATAACTGAAAACCGTTCATTATAAAGTCATTGTAGTCGATTTTGGTAATCTGCCTTCCTGTTGCAATTCATACTCAATCTTATCTTTCAAAGATTTACTAATATGGGGAACTACTTCAACAGGATCGATGAAATTCTCAGCACAGTACTCAAGGATTGCTTCCATCTTAGAAAGATTCTTTTCACTGGCTAAGGTTTCAATAAACAAACTAAATTCATTAGCAGAAGTAATTCTATTCATAATTTCTCCAAGTAATATCTTGTTACACGAACCAGGTTCAAGAAGTTCTCGTATTGATCAAACTTCTCATTGTATGGTTTTCTAACGTCAGAATTGTAAGGAGCATTAGACCATACTGAGTTTGAGAATGATTTAATATACCCATCGAACCACTCGTTTAGATTATCAATATGGAGTTGGAGTTCATAGAATATTTCACGTAGCTGCTCTTTATCTTTCAAAGCGTAAAGAGTAGCAATTTCATTAACGGTATGCATAATTTAGATTCCTTTGGTGGGGTCAATTTAAAAACTTATTATCCTACAAAACTCCAATTAGTCAACATTTAAATCTTATAAATAGATTGTGCAAAATAAAAAAGCTGGTCACGGGATTGCCGTCCCTACCAGCACTAATCATTCTTACAATAATTCAAGGAACTATCATGACCAGCAAAACTATATATCTGCCATATTTTTACATCATCCAACATAAATCCACTAGAAAGATGTATGCAGGATCAAGATGGGCTAAAGGGTGTCATCCTAATGAATTTATGCAGCCTCATGGGTATGGTACATCTTCTAAAGTAATAAACCAAATTATTATTCAAGAAGGTATCGATTCGTTTGAAATACTTCGAATCGATACCAATCTTGATGGATTATCGGCATACGAATACGAAACTTTATTTTTACAAACAATGGATTGTGCCAATTCTCATGATTGATATAATGGTCACAATAATACTGGGATTGCTCCAGCATTAGGTACCGAATGGTTTAAAAATACTATGAAATCAAAGTATGGTGTTGAATATACTATGCAAATGCCGGATTTCAAAAACAAACAACAAAAATCTAATAAAAATACTTTACTAGAAAGATATGGAGTAGTAAATACAAGTCAAATACAAGAAGTAAAAGATAAAAAGATTGATACTAATATGAAACGATCTGGCTTTGAAAATCCTAGTCAAGATCCAGAAATTAAAGCTAGAAGTAAAATAACAAGAAAAGCAACTATTGATGGAAACCTACGGAGTTGATAATCCAAATTTCGTAATGTTTCCATCAATAGTTGCTACTAGAAAATCCTATGCTAAAAATATTCTATCCAGATGTTATCCTGAATTTAAAATATATTACTAATTTAGTTCTTTTATCTCGTCACAAAGTCCATAATTCAAAGCTTCTTGTGGACTTAACCAACAATCTGACGCAGGTAAAAGAAATTTGTTGATTTGATCTTCATCCAAGTTAGAGCACTTCTTGTAATGATTCATAAGCATAGTACTAGTCAAATCAAATGCTTTAGTAGCGGCAATTAACTCATGAGATTTCCCTACTGATCCCCATGAGTATTGATGAGAAAGGATAGCAGTATTAGGAGTAAGAATTCTATGACCGTGGTATCCTGCCATGAATATCATTAGTCCAGCAGAAGCAATCTGACCAATCCCAATAGTTCTTACAGGAATATGAGAACCTCTAATAACATCTATTAAAGCAAATCCTGCATTGAGATCTCCTCCTGAAGAACATATCATCAAGTTAAGCATCTCAGCAGGCTCTTCTGAGAAATTCGAATCAATAATCCATTCTATACATGGTCTAATAGAATCATTCTCTATATCGTCCATGAGAAGGAAAAACGATTGTTGGTCGCGGTTACCCGAAAGTGATTCGTTAATCTTACTGAACATCTTGTTTGAAGCCATATTGAATTCCTTTTGAAGTTATAATGTAAACTCTATTTAACAGCTAACTAATACCAATAGAAGCCATTAGGACTATAATACTATAGAAGTCAACAAAAGACAACACTCCTAGTATCCCATTGTTAATCAACAGGAATATAATTAAACGCCAGTTTCGTTAAATTTAATGGCATGAATGTACATATTCCTGAAAAAGTCAGAAAAATGGCTTCTAACTGATTGATTATAAAGCGGGTAAAATCCCGAAATAGCGTTATTTTAGAATTCTAATGAAAAAAAAGTCTTCCGAAGAAGACTTATCGTAGACTGATTGGATTAGGTTTTGATTGCTTTATAGAAAAAGTGATTTCCAATATGAATGGATCCACGTTTATGAGGTTTGTTTGGGAATGAATCAAATGAGTCTAGGTTGCCTATTGGGTTAGGTACCTTGCCATCTAATACATTTTCTGCTAGAGTCAGGAATACCATACGGTCCTTATTAGGAAGACGTTTTTGTGTGTATTGTTGTTTGACTACTGAGCAGGGTCTTTTGTGGAGTATTTTAGTTGACCTGTTGACTATGGTATAGCCGACAGCATGCTTTCCTACTAAGGGTTCTCCTCTAGCTTCGGAATAAATGGTCTCAGCCGTACACTGAATATCACGTACGTTAAAATACTTTGGTTTACTCGGAATGTGCTTCAAGAGCACAGAATGTGTTTGCTTTATCGGTTCCACTACTTCATTTCCTGTTAACTCAGTGGAAGCTGATAATAATAACATCAATATTAATAGTCGCATATTGAAGTTCTCCTGTTTTCAGTGATACTATACCCAAAACGGATATAGTATTTCCCTAGTATCGGTCGACTTGTTTTGCCAGTTGATAATTTGTGGGAGTTGTGTATCGTAACCTTATAGGCTGCTCCTTTCTATTATTGGTAGTATATTTATATATTCCTGATCAGAATAACTTGGCCCATAGCCGACCAGTACTGAATAGGACCGCCCCACATAATAGATATAGAATAAGCATCATCAGGGTTATAAGTATCAGATACCCAATACGATCCTATTGAATGAGTAATCAGGAATAACTCATCCTTAGTAGGCAATCTCCATACAGAACCCAATTGCTCTAATGCTTTAATAGCATCAGTCTTATTAACAGGATTAGAAGTTATTGCTAATCTTTCAATTGTCATCAGGAACTCCTATAAGGTTGTGTTTATGTCCACTCATATTATTCTCCAGTGAAATTGTTCAGTTTTTCTTGACGGATAAAATCAAGTTCATGTTCAGTAATGTGGTATTCGTATTTACCACCTCTCCATGATACCTCTGCCTTACCTGCTTTAGTAGCTTCACCAAATGATGAAAAGATACCAATTACATAACTATGTGATTCTCTATCACCCCAGCGTAATGCTTCTACTACAAAGAACTTGCTCATTTAACTTCTCCTAATACAAATACTGAATTGGTTGAGTACATATTGGATTCTGACATCTCGTTACCTTCAGCATCACGACCATAAGCAACTTGATATGCGCCCATTGAATCGTCATACTTGTCATCTATTTTATCAATGAATACCATAGGACCAATAGTAGACGAACCAATAGTACCAATGGATTGGTCATCGATTACAAATTGAGTTTTAGTAACGTATTTGAGTTTGAAGCCTGCATCAGTAAAGCGTTTAGCATCCGCTTTTTTACGGTACACTTTGTTGATGTTTACTTCGTTGATCACAGGATAGACGCGAGCAAGCGCCAATTCCTCAGAAGTTGCGATTGCTGCGAAAGTAGCAGAAGGAATAAAAAAGTAGTTGGTTTGTGTATCCATGATATAAATCCTCTTCAAATTTGTTAACCGAATTGGTTAACTTACGGCTATTATCCATCATAATAGCCAAAGGTCAACAGGGGAAGCAAAATAAATTTAATAATATGGAGAAGGCTCCAAATAAGGGGCAATTCTATTTTATATAAATAGTTATAGGTCGCGATGTATCAGCATCCACCTATCCTAATCATTCTTTACAATAAACAAGGAGTCTACCATGACCAGCAAAACTATATATCTGCCGTATTTTTATATCATCCGCCACAAATCCACTGGAAAGATGTATGCAGGAGCAAAGTGGGCTAAAGGGTGTCATCCCGACGAGTTCATGCAAGTTAATGGTTACACTACATCTTCATCAACAATAAACCAAATCATAGAACAAGAAGGACTTGATTCCTTTGAAGTACTTACGATCGATACCAATCTTGATGGATTATCAGCTTATGAATACGAATCCTTATTCTTACAAACTATTAATTGTGCCAATTCTGATGATTGGTATAATGGTCATAACAATAGTGGTATGGCGTTTGGATTACCTCAATTCTATGAAAAATCTAGGGAAACCTTGATGTATAGATATGGCGTTATTCATCCTTCACAAACACACGATTTTAGAGACAAAGTGAAGTCTACGTGTGCGTCTCTATATGGAAATGAAAATTATAATAATATTGAACAAAATAAAGAAACGTGTTTTGAACGGTATGGTGATTGGGCAATTAACGTATCAAGAAATAAATTCTGTAATGATAATGGCGTAGATAACGTTTCTCAATTACCAGGGATATCAAAAAAAGTAGCTGATACAAAAGAAGAACGGTATGGGACATCAACTTACAATAATAGAGAACAGTGTCGTTCAACTTGCTTAGAGCGTTATGGTGTTGAAAATTACAATAATCCACAAATGAGTAAACAAACTAAATTAGAGAAATATGGAGATAGTAACTATACTAATAGAGAACAAGCTAAAAATACTATGTTGTCCAATATTGGTTACGATAATGTATCTAAAGTGCCATTCCTATCAATAATAGAAACTAGGAAAACGTATGCAAAAAATATAATTTCCAGACGTTTTCCCGAGTTAAAAAAATATTATTAAAGCCCAAATTTCTCGCAAGCCATAATCCAGGATTTTACTAGACTAGACCGAACAATATCATCAGGTGTGAAGTGTATTCTAGTAAATTCTGGCATAGATTCAGCAACTTTCAAAAATTCAAACATTCCAGATACTTCATTGGATTTTTTGGTCAAGTCATTCTGTTTAGTATCGCCAACAAAAATAATCTTTGATTGATGACCAATCCTAGTAATGACGGTAGAAAGTTCACCCCAAGTCATATTCTGCATTTCATCCACTATGACGATAGAATTATCAAAGCTCATTCCCCTAATTGCGGTGGTAGTATTAAACTCGATATATCCCTGTTCTTTTAATCTTTGATACGCATCTTTCTTACCAAACAAGGTTGCTGCAATTTGTTCGTATGGAGATTCGTATATTGAAGTCTTTTCTTCAAGAGAACCTTTGAGGTAACCAACATCTCTCGTTTGTACAGCTGACCGGATAATGAGTACTTGGTTGAAACTATTTCCACGACACATGATTTCTTCAAGAGCCTTATACAAGGCTATGAAACTTTTACCTGTACCCGCCGAACCAGACAACATCATAAAATAATCACCTAACTTATAAGCATCAAAGAATGCTCTTTGGTTATCAGTCAGAGGTGAGAATGTTTTTAGATCTTCAATCCGCATCTTAATTCTATTAGAAGCAGTAGGAGTCTGTTTGATAGGTTCCTGTTTAAGATCATCAAAATGCTTTTCAATAATTCTGGGTTTTCTGGCCATAAAATTCCTTTTTGGTTTGATTAGATGTCGGTAGTTTTGTCTAGTATGCTACCTGATGTTCTTTGGTGTATTCGAGAAAGTACTTCCTTAAAGGCTCCTCCTTTAGTCAAGCCTCCTGACATTCTTACTGAATTACATAATGCAGGAGTAGATAGTTGAATTTCTAAATGTGGGTTTGCTTTCTTAAATGAATCAAGTTCGGACATCTTGATAATCCGTTCTGTGACTTCACCTGTTTCCTTATTCTTGAAATCGTAGGTTGGCATTAAAATTCCTTCATTGAATATTGGTCTTTAGTTGGATCATAAAACTCACCCCGTTCTATACTGTAATACATTACTCTGCCATTTTTCCTGAAAGGACCAACGTGATTAGGAAGTTGTCCAAATCCGTCTAGCATAGCATACTGTTTATTGTCATCAGCTTTGATTGGAGTAAACTGGTACATACTTAATCCTCTTGATCAAATTCAGGTTCAGTAGGTTTGGATTCCTTAGTAGGCTCCTTAGCTTTACTCCAATCAATTGCATCCCAATTGTCCCTGTATTTCTTCATATCGACTCGGTCTTTGTCGCCCTTACCACCTTCCCACTGTCCAGCCATCAAACCTCCCTAGATTTATAATATTGATACAATTTAACATAATGAGCAAATTGTATTGGTTCCTGCTTATGATCAGGCAGGACTCCAAACATAGCAATCATTTCATCGTATATAGTTTGCATTTCAGTATCGCTCATCCACAGAATCCTGATAATGGTAGTTGTTCAGCGTACTTATCCGGATCAACAACAACAGCTTTTTTGACTGAAGTAATAGCATATTCGTAGATTTTGCCTAAATCGGGTTCATTAGTCCAATTGAGTTCACTAGCACGGATAGGCATATGAACATGACTGATAGTACCATCATTACAAATAGTACGGTAAACTACTACAGCATCATCTGATATAGGTTGAACGTCAGCAGTGTGTTTGATAAAATTGTATAGCATTTGTGTCCCTCGGTTAGTAAAAATGTATCTATTGTTTAATTTTTAATGCTCCATATAACTAGTCATGAACCTAACATCGTCTGGATAAAATTCTCCATTAAGATAAGCATCTTTAAGATTTGACCACTCACTACTTACATCGATTTTGCTATCTAACATTCCTGCTACAGTGTAACTGAAAGGTTGGTCGTCATTATAATAAGCATATACGGCATGGATTAATTCTAAGTCACTTATAGTATTTTTCATATTACACATCCTCCGAAATTGATAAAATATCCAAACCATCACCGTGTTTGAAAATTGCTCTTGCTTTTGCATCTTCTTCATCAAACGCTACAATGTAGTCGAATCCGTGAACAGTGTCTTTTTTGAAGAAGTAATCGAATTTTTCATATTCCACTTCAAAAGATTTCATATTAGCTGGAAGGGATTTGTCTAGTCTGTTTAAATTTATTGATCTCATTTTATATTTCCTCTTCAAGTTTAAATTTGTTAACCCGATTGGTTAACTTACGGCTATTATCCTTGATTATACCAAAAGGTCAACAATTATTTAATAAATAATATGAAAGGAATTTAGGAGACGTAGCATGGAAGGCGAGATCACTAGTTGGCTTGATTTAATTAGTAAAGTTGGATTCCCCATTGTTTCTGCTATTGCAGCAGGATACTTCATTTTCTTAACTCTGAAATTTATCTTGGATGGTACGTTAAGTTCACTCAAGAATATATCGAGTATCATTATTCGGCTAGACCATAGAATCGATATAATGTCGAACGACCTAATAAGAATTGATGTTCTTGTATCCAGTGCTCTTGGATTGAAGCCTGATACGAGCAGAATAGCACGTTCTGAACAATCAGATCATAGAGGAGACTAGTATGAGTCTTAATGATGTAGCAAAAGTTATCAATGAATATGGATTTCCTATTATCGAGACTATGGGCATTGCGTATATTCTTTATTATGTGTGGGTTTGGACCACAACCAAAGTCAAGCCGGTAATATCAGAAGTTAATGCTGTTCTTATAGCACTCATCGACAGAGTCAGATTGTTGGATAATGATATGCTAAGGCTAACCCAGAAAGTAAACGTGGTTCTTCATCTGAAAGGAGTAGAACCATTCATGTATAAGGAAAAAGAAGATGAGCGAAACGACAAAGGGTGAATTCATCGAAAAGATTGTATTTGCCGCAGTTCCTATTCTGTTCAGTTGTATTGTGTACCTAGTATCAGATTTGAATACTACCAAAACCAAATTGACTGAATTGGATAATAAGATTGCTATCGTAGTATCTCCAGAGAATATACCAAGACCAAACCAATCAGCAGAACTAGCAAGAGAAAAGTTAAGATTGGATTTCGTTACTGAACAAAACGAGAGTCTAATAAGACATACACAGAACATCGGTCAGATTAATTTATTGAACTGGAGAGTAACTGAACTGGAGAAGTTAAATGGGAAAAAGTAAAATATTAGAAGGTGGTTGGAGAACTGCTTTGGCGTGGAGTTATGTTTGGATTTGTATGTTTGATTTCTGTATTGGCCCAGTCATCTATAATTTCCTACAATATTACAATCCAGGTCAACATGTAGAAATGTGGCAAGCAATAACCTTGCAGGGTGGAGGTTTATATCATCTTGCCATGGGTGCAATCTTAGGCATTTCTGCTCACGGACGCACCCAGGAAAAATTAGCATCAACTAAAGAAAGTTCGGCTGAACTGTAAAATGTCGTCTAGCATTATAGGATAATAATCAGTTTGTTCGACTGAAACATTCAAATAACGGGCATCATCAATAATTTTACTATGAAGATGTCCGTGTACATTCATCTTGTATCTGTGTTCTAACTGAGATGGATGTACTGGTATATGACTTAACAATACATTTTCCACTGTATGATAAGAACGGATATCTTTAAAATATTCCATGTATTCATCTACTCTAAAGAAATCGTGATTGCCTTTGATGAGAATCAAATTCTTGCAATGTATCTGTTCAAGCATCTTCAATCCTGATCTGTTTAGTGCAACATCACCAAGTATGAAGCATTCATCACCAAATTTTACTTTCTCGTTGAATCGTCTAACAAGCTCTTGGTTCATCTCATCGATATCATCCCAAGGTCTCATTTTGGTACCATCTTCATTCAAGAACTTTAGAACATTCTTGTGATTGAAGTGTTGGTCTGAAGTTATCCAAGTTGCCATATCATTCCGGTTTACGGTTTTGATAATAAGAAGTTTCTAAAGTATTTCCAACGATTCGTTTACAGTCATCATTACCACAGAAATCTTTAGCCCACACTCGTTTCACATCTTCTCTATGCACTTGTATATTTCTAAACTCTGGGTCCCATCCAACACTGAATCCAAATATAATACCCATTAGCCAATAATACCAACAGTCAAGAAACCTATCCACTACCAAGACTCCACGCCAGTAACAGGCAAAGTAACTGTTGCATCTAGGTCAACCAGTTTATAATTGAATTGAATATCCACGGTATTGCCAATGCCGTTAGTATGGTATAGCAAGGAAAAATTATTCACGTCACTAAAACGGTCAAGTAACTTCACAATCTTTTCAAGTTCACTTCTGTGTAATCTAATTTCAGTCATCTTATTCTCCATTAGCAAATTGATTATGGATAGACCATAGTACTGGTTCAGTTAAGTAGTTATCGCTATTTTTGTATCTTTTATCACTACGAAAAGTAAAGGTCTCAGTATATCCAACTCTAATCACAAGTTTATAATATTCGATTCCACCGTCGGCAGTTTCTTTGGTCATCATCATTGATGTTATTTTATCTATTGCTAATACAATATCACCGCCATTACAGTAGATTCTAATTCTGTTATTCATCTTGGTTTTCCTAAATTCCAAATCATATAAAGTGGTAAAATGATTGCTGCTACAATCGATATTCTAAAAGCTACTAGAGGTGCTACCAATAATGTAAGAAAGAATAGTAGCAGGATAACCACAAACCAATTAGCAATATTCATAAGTGTTATCCATTATAATGTTCAAATATTACCCAAGCACCATTCAATGATATTATACCAATGATGATTAAGAGTCCTCTAAGAATGGTTCCTGGAAATCTCTTTTCAAGTGTCAATAAGATACTTGCTAGGAAATATCCAATGGTGTAAATTATAACAATAGTTATCATTACTACAGACATATAATCTAGGAATGATAAATCTTCTGGTCTCATAGATCTCATGTTATTTCCTGTTGTGCATTATTGTCATAACTCTATCAGCTATTACAACAATGATTAATATTAGTATGGATAAACCGATAGGTGCAAGTATTGGTAAAGATATCAACCACCAAGACCAATCGATGTAATGGGTTAATTTAAGTCCAACAAACAGTACTGTTAAGGCTGCAAATATATTCATTTGGTCACCTTTAGTTCTTGAGGAACACAATAGGATTGGATTGAAAAATCTGTTTTAGATTTTAAATCGGGAACAATCAAGTGTGCAGCATACTCACAAGATTCTTTAGTAGCAAAGGCTTGTGGATCTATTGATTGTCCAATTCCAGCAGAAGTATTCCAGAAAAAGAAGTATAAGAGGTAACTATGCACAAGATTCTCCAAAAGTATTTAACCAACATTTTATGAGGTATAGTGATACTGCTATTAGTACCACTGGTATAAATTCTAACATTTTATTCTCCTTTTCAATTTTAAGTCTAAAGATTGCAGGAGTCGAACCTGAACTATAGAAACACGCCTTTATACACAACCGATGTTCGTTCATTATAACATATAGGAATTGAACCTACTCATGGGCTTTCAGGTTTCCACTTTTACCAAAATAGTTATAAGACGATTTACTAATCTTTAGGCTTAAAATTGAAAGGGTTTAACTTCATTAACATCTATTATACTCTGTTTTTCCAAAAGTAAAGCTTTTTTAATATTTTACTCGACTTTACGTTTTAAGAAGTGGTTGATATCAGAGTAATACTTAATATCTTCTCTGTCACGAGTACCAGCTTGGTAAGTATCGGCATACTTTAGTCTTTGCTCAGCATTTTCTTGGCGTTCAATATAATGTTCTTTACCATAAAACCCGTAGGCAACTTGTAATAAAGTGTAGGAAATATCTTCTGATACAGAATAGGTATTTTCGATAAATTTTCTAATCGCTTTATGGTCAGAGTTGAATTGGTTTTTGATAACTTCTTCAGTCGCTTTTTCTTTGAACTCAGCGGCGATTAAAGCCACTACTTCAGCTAATTTAATTTTTTCACTCATTTTATACGCTCCGGATAATTCATTAAGGTTTAACTTCATTAATATCTATTATACTCTGTTTTTCCAAAAGTAAAGCTTTTTTAATATTTTATAACAATTTCACCAACGCCATCGGTTTCAAATTCATTAGTGGTTAATTCGATAGTTACGAATCCATCCAATTCTATGTCACAACAACCGTATAATTCAATTTGGTGAATTGCGTCACGCAACACCGCTAATATATCAGCGGCTGGTAAGTTCACATTATCTAAAGTTACTTCAGTCATTTTCATCTCCGGTTTATCATTAAGGTTTAACTTCATTATCAAGTTTAAATAAGTTAACCAATCGTTTAACTTACGGCTATTATCAATCATTTGACCAAAAGGTCAACAATTATTTTTAAATTTTTTCGATTCTAAAGCGTCTAATCTAATTTCTTTTATCAAAGAATCGATCCATAATAAACGACATTGCTCTTTAGAAATTAACTTGTGTTTAGTTAACACTTTGAATGCATTAATTTCTTCAGTAGATAATCGTTTGTGGTTTAATAATTCCAACTCAAATAAAAATTGGGTGTTTTTTTCTAAGTCAAATGCTCTACCGTTAAATTCAAACCAACACCGTTTAGAAACAGTTTCATAAAAATATCCGTCTCTGTTTAAGATAGGCGCAATTTCAGGTAATTCATCGCTATAATGTAGTTCCATCCAATATTCAACTGGTAATACCTTTAAAGTCATTTCAAAGTTCCTCATCAAGTTTAAATTAATTAACCGATTGGTTAACTTACGGCTATTATAACACATTGGTACCAATTGTCAACCTTTATTTTACTCCAAGTGTTCTTTAACGTACCTCTATAATATCATTAAATTCTTCGGATGTAATCTTACCATTCAGCAATGTTTCTACTGCATCTAATCTTTGTAGTACATCAAATGTTCTTTTTAAATCGATAAGTGAACCAGGACTTGGTCGTTCACCTAAGGCAAGAATCGTCACATGCAAAGTAACATAAGCAGGATGGAAGAAATTAGAAATAAACATGATATCCTTTTCTCTATCAGTACAACCTAACTGCTCGAAAAGTTTTACATATTGAATGTCCTTATCAGCGAATGGTATATGCCATTCTTTAGGATTCATCTGGCTATAATAAGAATTAGAGTATTCCATCATTTCAGATGCTTTGGTTGGTTTTTCTATTTCTTCAACCAGTTTGAATAGAGAATTGTGATTCATTTCAAAGTTCCTCATCAAGTTAAGATAGTTTATTATAACACATTAATACCAATTGTAAACATTTATTCTAACCTTTCTTGTACTCTGTCAGTACCAATGTGATATAGTTTATCGTCTCAGGATAATTCGGAATCTTTCTGTGGTGTCTAATCACAGCATTCTCTCCTGCATTATATCCTGCTAATGCCAACTTCTTATTACCATCAAAGGTATCTAATAGGAATCTAAGGAACCGTACACCACCATAAATGTTCTCTTTGACATTGGTACGATCCGATACACCAAACCGTTCTGCAGTAGCAGGCATCAGTTGCATCAATCCTACTGCACCTTTCTTACTTACAGCCTTGGTTCGATAAGTGCTTTCAGTTTTGATTACAGCACGAACCAGTTTTTCGTCCACCTGATACTTCAATGAAGCATTATGGATATAACGGTCAATATCTTTAGGAGTAATCTTCGGCTTAGTGGTAACCATTTGGTACGAATGGTTACTAAACTTGGCAGTCCCTGTACTTGTATAGATTTGAGTACCAGGAGCCATCATTGATGATACTATCAGAATGGTCTTAATCATTTCTTTGCCTTCTTAGGTTTGCCTTTAGGGCATTGCTCGGTAAGTTTAACATACTTCATGGGAGAACATTTCTTATGAGTCTTGAAGAACTTCTTTTGACTAGCAATACTATCAAGGTATTGCTTTGTGTAGCAGTGTTCCATAAGATTAACGATATTGATGCAATTAGCCTTTACGGGTAATGACACCAACATCATGATTAGGATTTTAGTTTTCACTGATTGTCTCGTAGATATGGTAGCAGTAAACTAAATCGATTATTGGTTCGTCATAAATGTATTCAGTAGTAGGAGTTTGTGTACCAATATAGTCGCCCCATTTGTGCCATCTCCAACCTTCATATCTTGGTTGACCAGATTTAGTGATTTTATGCAATAGCACTACGAATTCGCGGTCAGGCAATAACAGTTCAGGAATGACTTCAAGTAAATTATCAATTCCATCACATACGCCATAATACCATGCAAAACTATTTGTTAAAAATTCAGGATCTCTGATATATGATTTAGAACGCTCTAGTGCATGTAACCGAGACGAATAATTGCTTATATATGATTTAGAACGCTCTAGTGCATGTAACTGAAACGAATAATCGCTTATATAAACGCCTTCTTGTAATTGATGTTCTTGTATAATCGGGTTACTCTTTAACATTTTATAATTCCTCTTCAATTGGTTGACCGAATTGATTAACTTACGGCTATTATCCTTGATTATAGGAAAAGGTCAACATTTATTTTCAAATTCTGTTATAAGCATTCATTATTAGAAAACCACAAGTATTACACCAATGGTGTGTACTACAGTTGATAGTAATTCAAACAAGTTTGGTCCAATCTCAACCATTACGCATTCTCCCAACTAATAGTAATTACAGCATTGTTGGTGTCAAAACGTATTCCAGAACTTGCGTATGCTGCCATATCTGGTGACCTACTAGCAATACAGTTTGCTACATAACCATATTCCGTCAATGTAGTTACTAGAATTCCAGCAATCTTATTGAACGTCTGGTCAGATAATCCATCAACTTTGTTAAAAGAAATTGTGTATTTTCCATTCTTAATAGCATTATTAATCAATACTTGAATTTCTTGAAGAGCTTTGGTGATTTCCGTTTGTTTGATCTTGTTAAGGTCAGTTTCTACTTCTTTAGTTTTGGCATAAGCCACTGCTGCATGTATCATGATGGGTGGTTCCTCTTTAGGGTTATCAAGTTCAGTTAGAAATTCATTCAAGCTACCATCTTTGTATACAACATACCATTTCTCATCAACTTCAACATACAAATAGTTATATTCTTGACTATCATATCTCAGTCTGTAATGATCGAAAGATTCGTATATGTTAGTTTCATTATTTGCTTCTCCACGATCCCTTCCATAATAAACACAAGTTCCTTCTTCAGGATATGCAAATGTATGTAAATATCCATTTGGCTCAATTCTTTTGTTTAATGAAGACAGATTACCAAGGGAAACCAATTCCTTAGCTAACTCGGGAGTATTATAGAATTGTTTTAACATACTACCATTGTACTCGAGATATCCATCCCAGTGGCAATAGATTTGGTGAATGGTTCCATCGGTGTGTTGAACTGCAATAGTAGAATTTGTGCTCATGATATATTTCCTCTTCAAGTTTTATTAAGTTACAGCTATTGTCCTATACTATTAGGAATGGGTCAACAATTTTATCAGGAATCTTTTCTAATCATTATAACACCTCACATTTCATAGAATAGCCAAGTAATCCATCTTCCAGTTCTTTTTGAATTTCAGGAGTATGTTGTTCAATATAAAACTCACATTCTGCATACGTTTCAAATGTCATCTTAGTAACTTCAGGAGTCCCATGAGAAATCTGATCAACATTAAAGTACATCAGCATTGTTAAAATTGCACCAGTCATTTCTATAATTCCTCTTCAATTGGTTAACTTACGGCTATTATCCTTGGTTCTCTATAAATGTCAACAGGGATATGAAATATATTTTAGAATGCTTTATAGGTTCTTATTGGTCCCCTTTAGCAAACCTTACGACCATTATCCAGCATAAACAGAGATAGGGCAACATTATATGAAAGAAATTTCTATAATAAAAAAACCAGCACCAAGTTAATGATGCTGGTTTTGGTATAATAGCTTGATGCTGCTATTGTTCCTTATAAGAGTTTAGGGCTTGCTGTTCAGCATCGAGCCAGTTTTGTTTTTCGTCATGTGACCCATTCAGCCACAAATAATAAGCAATCTCAGATACTAGTTTACGATGCTCTTCCATCTTCACTAATCCAGGACGCTTCCGGTACTCATTGCTAATTATAGGATATTCCATAACACAACCATTATCAAACATTTTAAGCCAATTTTCGACTAGGGTTATCATTTTCTTTTAGACAATTCATTATTCAAGTGTTCAAGTTCTTTAGTTATACTGTGAATCTCAGACTCGAGATTAGCTTTAGTATTACGTTGAGCTTTTTCCCAATTAGGATCTTCTTTTCCTATAGTAACAATATCATGGGTTCCTGTTTTACGTATATTAAGAGTTATTGATTTTGGCAAGTCTTTCAAACGAGATTCCAAATTAGACTTTTCTTGTTCAGTAGCTTTGATTCTAGCTTTCAATCCATCTAATGATACTTCTAAATTCTTATAGTTCACTCCAGAACAAGACTGAGTTTGGTATCCTACTCCTGGACGAGTAAACCCATGATGAGTCATGAGACCAGTCTTATCAATAGCAATATCACGCAAACACCATCCACAGGTTCCTCTGACTTGATTAGGATTAACTGGTTTGATAGCAACAGAAGGAGCTCTACCTTTAGTAGCATTAGTTTTCAAATGATCCATTATATCTTTCAATGGTGCATATTCAGAAGCAATTCTAATAGCATATCCAATCAATTCTGATTTGTCTGCTAATTTAGAATATTTCTTGATAATGTCATCCATATTTCTAAAACCTTTGTCTTTGTAATAGATATCTTCCTCTTCTTTGGCATAAGGAGAATCATCTCTAGCTTCACGAGACTGATTAAGAAAAGGATCTCGGTAATGCTTTTCCCAAGTAGCTTCACAAGAATTATTGAAAACGGTTTTCAGATTATCCAATTCTGCTTTACGAATGCTTCCTTGATCTATAGCATCACGAAGGTTAATTAATGCAGTGTCAAATTTATCCTTATTCTTCTGAGTCAAAGAATCTAACGTCAATGTGAAGTTAGACGGGATTTGAGGCGATTCTGTTAGAAATTCGTAAAATGTTTTCATTTGATCACTTTTAGTAAATTGTTGTAGTAAGTCATTATGGTCCTATTATATCACAGAACCATAATAAAGTATACTTTTTTCTACCCAAGTTTAGCATTACGATTAGCTAACTCAGCCTCGATATCCTGCTTCATCTGGAACTGTACTGTACCAGGAATAGCATTGGCAAGAAACGCTAGATGAGTAGTAAGCACATTAATATCTACTTTAGTCATATCGTCACCGATCTTGGCAACATCAGCAGATCCATCTTCCATTAATGATTGTTCTGTGTATTCTTTGAATGATAGCATTTCGTTTCCTATGCATTTGGTGGAGGTAGAATCTTTTGTTTTACCAAAGATTTCAATATTTCAAAGTTGGCAGTGTGTCTACCATTTTTAGGTCCATTTTCTATGACTGATTGTTTTGTTATCACTTGGTCTATTACTTGTTGAATGTCTTTCTTACAACTAGCACCGCATGTTTTTGTTAGATATTTCAATAATGCCTTTTTATAAATATCTTTATCACCTGCAGTTGTACTTGTGGTTGTCCATTTTGGATACAAAGCATCCATATCTGATAATAATCTAGCACCTTGCTCAGATCCAGTCTCTTCGTTCAGATGGACTTTAAATTCTTTAAAACTTAACATTGTTATTCCTTAAAATAAACATATTTATTATTAAAGTACTTTCAATGCTTTATGCCAGATTTCTTGGCGCTCAGGAAGTCCTGTAGTGCCACCATTAATCTTCTTAGTCAATGCTACAAAATCACCTGAATCAGCAACTTCATTTAGATTATGAGTATTCCAGAAGTAGCAGGCAGACTCGATTGCTCCATTAATAGTTTCACAGTAGGCTACGGCTTCATCAATGGCCATATCAATACTCGAAGCAAACTTTGTGTAGTTTTCTTTACCCGTTAACTGAATTGCTCCTCTACCACAATATAAGAATCCTTCTCCAGAATCTTCTGGTCCATTACCCATTCTATCTGCATAGACTTTATTAGCAATCTTTTCTGGGTTACGATGATAGGCTTTAGCTTCTGCTAGAGTGGGGAATCGTTTTGGCCATACTTTACAGAGTCCTTCTGCACTATAATTGAGATTTTCTTTGAGGGTATTGAAGCTACCAGATTCATGACCAGTCTGAGCAAGGAATGCCGCTAGACGTTCTTTGGTGGTAATCTGATATTTGGGAAGAATGATATTAAGTGCTTTGGTTGTATCGTTTGGGTTTTTACAAGCTGGGAAGATTTGTTTGAATTTGTCAACAGTAATCATTTGGGTTCCTATTTCATTTTTGTCAGTTTGTTAAGTAATGGACCTTTTTCCACATGAAGTTTATATGTTTTGCCACCGTCTCTTACTTCGAGTCTGAATCCCAATAATCGTTCATTAGAATTCGTATCTACAATTTCCATTCTAGGTAATTTATTGTCGGTTTTCAAAACTACACCTAACTTTATTTCGTGCAATTTGTCTTCTAAATTCTTAAAGGAGTACCTGTTAAATTCTCCTTTGTTGATATGAAGTACGATTACTGAATTATCATTATTAGTAGCATTGAGTTTAATTCCTTTTGCTAACGACATTATGAAGTTCTTTTCGTTAATATCATTACCTAATCTTGCTTCAATCTTACCAGCAACTTCATGGAACATATTGGTAAACCAAGGGATACTCTTTTCATAGCGATGTACATCTACTGGGATATCAAAGAAGTTCCAAAATTCAACTACTTTTTCTGGAGTAGCACCTTTTTGCGCCATAGTAACTGTATCTCCAGATTTCAGACCTAATGATAAGTGAGTGAGCTTTCTTAAATCTTTCTGATTATCATCTTTGATATTTCCGTAACCGACCCAAACAGCCATATCCACTTTGGTGCCCTTTTCATTACTGACTCCATCTGACGAAACAACGACTGTGTCTATATGTTTGTTATCGTGTATCAATTGAGCATATCTTTGAACTGCTTTTGAGTTTGCATATTTTATTGCGGCAGCATATTCAGCAGTAAGATCCTTTCTTAATGCTTTGTTAATAAAAGCTACAAATGAATTTTTCTTCAATTTTACTTCGAGTCTTATCAAATCACCAGTACTATTATGAAGTTCAATTGTGTTTGATGTTGTTAGTTTATCTATAGTAGCATACACATCAGCAATATCAATTTGCTTGGAAGGATTAGCAAATTTTGTAGCTACAGTAGCGGCAATGATACCTTCCGATACATCACCTCGGTTAAATTTAGCACCAGTAGGTTTTCTAATTGCTGTCAATAATATAAATCCAGTACCTAGTCTTTCATTATATACTTTAACAAATTTACTACCACCTTTTGTTATTACATCTTTAGATAATAGTTTTATGATATCAGAAGTATCCAAATCACCAATTTTACCTTTAGTTTCTACGTCATCAAGCATAGTAGTTTTCTTATCAATGTTGAAATCTTTAGTATTGACATCATCGATAGAAACGTAATGATCAAACACAGACACATCAGTATCGTGGTATGGCTTTGTCGATAGTCCTACCTCGACCAAAAAATCCCTAAAACCTAACATCATCTCTCCCTAATTCCATAAATTTCTAAAATATTTTCCGAAAAGTCTTAGTCCATTGTTTACTCGTTCTTGCATGAACTCGTATGCTTCTGAGTCGTTGAACTGTATTAGTACCATATGCTCCCAATCATCATTTACAATGTGTTCGAATGCCCATATCATTTCTTCAAGAACATAATCCCACCGTTTAAAATAGAACTCATCGGTATCATAAGGTTCTTTGACTCTAGGTGCATTCATAGATTTAATGCTATCAGGTACGTCTGAATCATCAACATTAGGAGCACCATGAAGGTTCACTTTGAATTTCTTTAGCATCTTGAGAATGATAGGGGCTAGAGTCTGATCCATACTCCAGGTATCCCAATCATCTATGTGAATTACTTCAGTTGGTTTTCTTAATGGATTATTTTCATATGCCCAATTGAGGAAATCATTAACCCAGGAATCTGCTAATTTGTTCCCAATCTCATCACACTTATCTTCAGACACACCAACGTACTTTAAAAGATCTGCTAGATGATAAGGTCCAAACCAAACATCTTTCGGTTTACCTAGATAAACTTTCACGATGCCTTCTTCTTAGGTCCAAAATGTAATACGACAATAGAACCATTGGGCATTACGCGAAAAATAGATTCATAGTTAGGATTTTGTTCGTGGATTGCTGGAGTAGTCTTTTCTTTATTCATAGTTCTATAGTCTTAGGTTTATAGTTAATAGCAGTAGTCTCGTATCCAAAGTATCCTCTAGGATTACATATTAGTCTTGTATCACCGAGATAATGATCAAATGGGTCATGAGTATGGCCAGAAATCCATGCTTTGATTTGTGGATGTCCTAATATGAAATAATCAAGATCGGAATGGTATGCCATATTTCTTATATTATTATCATTAAATGAACCAGATTGTCCTTTGGAAAATCGTTCACTGAGATTTTTAAAACTAGGAGAATGATGAGTAACCATGACCACTTTATGAAATGCTGGTACTGTTTTGTTGAAGTATTCCATAGTATTATAGTGCAATTCTACTGATTTACCTGCAGTAAACAATTTACCATCATAGTCAATGCATCTATAGTCATTCATCATTCTAGCAATGGTTTTCATTGCATAAGAATCATTATTAAAGTTCGTCCAAAGTGTGCCCCCAATAAAAGCAGTATCACCGATAGCAATACTACTATTGTCGAGGAGATGAATATTCTTGAGGATATGGAACTTGTCTTTAAAAATTGTGGTCGCATTTAGAATATCACCATGATAGTGTTCGTGGTTACCCATAACATAGATGGCATCATCATAGTTATGAGATGCCATCTCGAAGAAATCTTTTATTCTGTTATCTTGAAACTCTTTTACTAATTCTGCAAGTACACAAATGTCGCCTGCCAAAACGAGAACATCGGCACCATTCTCGTTTACTGGTTCATAGAATCCAAATTCAAGATGGACGTCACTGATAACATCTATTTTCACTCTAATTCCTCAACGACCGTAATTACTTTAATTTTACCTATCCTGACAGCCTCACAATCTTCAACACCGATCCATCGACCTGGATGATGGTCAACCAATTCGTAGGTATTTTCGGAATTTTTAGTTACCCAAAATTCTTCGCCAATTTTACCAGCATACCAATATGTTTGCATACTAGATCTAGTGACTCTTATCTTTGTGGCTATCATTACAGTTTCGCACATAATATATTCCTCTATCCAATAATTGCGGCTATTTCGTCTTCATGTACAACATACAACTCACCTGATACCCATTTGGCCTGTTTCCAATTCAAGATCAAGATATCACCTAATTCTACTAATGTAACATCATCACCAAGATTCATTGCCTTTGCTTTGAGATTGTCGTCAGACTCTACACCTTGAATCAATCCGGTGTATTCTGGTTTTTGTTTCAAGACTAATACGTTTTTGCCTAACACTTGCATTTTTATTCCTTATTATTTATTATTTATTGTAGTCATTAAATGAACCACATTAAATGAACCAGTCAACAGGTTCATTCTGAATTCTTCAATCATCCAAAGGGCAGTTTTTGAGTCAACCCCATTTGAAACTGTCAACAGCAATCCGTCTTTAGTATATGCTAGAGTAAGAGCCAAATCTATTTCATCTCTTAACTCGTGCATCTGTTCGTAGTATTCATCATCAAGTTGCTTTTGGAATTCAGCATCAGATGGTTTTTCTTTGTCTTTTTTACTTACTAATTGGATTAAATCACTCATGAGAATACCTTTTTAAGTTTGGACATAATTTCAGTAAGGAATACCATCAACACAGTATACAGCACGATCTTTTCTAATGATTTGATTATGAAAATCATAGCATCGATTCCGCCTTTTTCTTGAGTTTAACTTCCCATCTTACCAAATACTCTTCAAGTTTATCAGCATCCCAAACTCCATCTTTTGAAGGTGGAATATAACCAGAATATTCTGCCATCTCAACCTGAATTTTTGAGCAACCAAGTCTCTCCATTATCTCTTTTATTGATACGGTTTTCATTGTACTCCTTGAACAAATTAACTATGATTTCAGATGCTTGCTGAGCATCATGTTTGTCTAAAAAAAGTAATCCATTTTTCAGTAAATTCTTGTCATACTCATCTTCTGACCAAGTATATCCATTGCTTCCGCCGCTGTATCCATTACCAATATCAGGAAACCAATATGGAGTTCCATGATATGGCTTTTCAGTCTCTGGAAATCCAAATGGTCTGTTAAGTTCTTTTACTAAATTATCATCCCAATTGCCTAGCCAACATATACCTAGCTCATTATAGTTATCATAAGTTCTTTCTGCACAATCAAAAGTGGTACCAATAAAGTTATAACCAGAATTGACGGTGTAATCTGTTGCTACAATAGCAACCTTAGTACCACTGTCAGTTACGTAAGTTTTTCCAATTTCAATTTTCATAGTTTAGTATAGTTATGTTTGCTGATGGAATTGTAGCAATGTACACCATTGATCCAAGTAGGATCTGTAAACAGTGCATCATTGTGTTGTTTGTTTTGAACATCAATCAAATGGGTTACAGCATTTGCTTCTTTGATTTGAGTAAGCACTTGATTGAATTGCATAGTATTCACCATTGATTCTAGGTCTCGTATGTACTTGATATTACTATTGATAATGTAGTTAATTACCGTTGGATTTATTTTCATTCTTGAGTTCCTTTCCTAATTCATGTTCAACCAAACACTTATCTATTTCCATTCTAAATATTTCATACTTCATTCGTTTTACTTCATCTTCAAGTCGAAACAATTGATCGTATTTGACTTGCAAGTTACAGTACAATCTGGACTGTTCTTCTCTAAGTTTGTTAATTATATCAGACATCACATTTAGCTCTATACATTCTTGCTTTGAAATATTGTCGGATTCTAACATAATCAATTATTATCTCGAGCAATATGATAATAAAGAATGCTGCAACCACAAAGAATCCTGAAGTAGCAATGTAATAGAAAAATGGTAGTATGGTAAGTACTAATAGACCATCAATGAATCTGATAAGACGCAAGCCACTCATTATTTTCTCTCCAATGCAGAAATTAAACCCCAAACACCAATAGCAATGCCAACGAAGGCTATAGCAAGTTCTGTTGGCATATCAACAATGCCTTCTAAGTTTACTGCACTGAATATAATAAACAGTGCTAGTATGAATCTGATTTGACCTTTCATATGATTCCTAATTGTAGTGACTAAAATCTTCTAATTCTGATACCAATCCATCAAAGTCTTCTTCGTGGCCAAGGATATCAGAAAGTTCTTGAATGATATCTATGTCAACTCCAAAGTCTTCAGATAACGATTCTAAGTACTGATCGCGACTTTCAAAACCATATTCTGTGTATATGCTCATCTTAGTTCTCCAACGACAACATAAATGCGATAATGTCTTTCACTTCTTCAGTAGTGATTCCTGCATCAAGAGCAATGTCTCTAACAGACATACCAGCAAAATACATATTGACTACTTCTTCTTGAAACTCTTTCATTTTAAGCACCAACCAATTTAGTGAATTTATCTACGGTATAATACGAGCAACCACCAAATGATATTCCATAAGAATACCAAACCGATAATTCTCCGTCAATAATAGATTCAATTTTATTTTTTTTAGTTGATACTACTTTACCGACAAGTGGTTTTGAACCGCCAAAATCATACGATACGGTTGACCCAACAACGTCAATTTCATTTTCCATCATTTTTAATATACTAGTCATTAATTCTTTCATTTTATAATTCCTCTTCAAATTTTTATTAACTTACGGCTATTATCAATCATTTGACCAAAAGGTCGACATTTATTTTTGGCAATCTTGAGAAGTACGAACAGGCCAACCACGACCACGTTCTTCTTTCATACGAACCATTTGGTCAACAACTTCAGGGTTTTGAAGCAATTTTTCAAATTCAACTTGAGGATCGTACATTTCACCAGGTACTCTATCTTGAACCAACATTTCAATTCTCCTTAAAAAGATGCCATGCCAAAAACGACCATTGCTACGAATGGTGATGCAAATGCGATAGTGTATGCTATCAGTTGAGCAAATAATTCTAAATCTTTCATTCTCTAGTTCCTCTTCAAAATTTCTATCTTACGGCTATTATCCTTGATTATAGGAAAAGGTCAACAGGCAAATGAAAATAAATTTCCTCCAGACAATAAAAAGCCAGTACAAAGACTGGCTTTATTGGTACATCATTAAGTTACATTTCGTTCAGTAGGAACTTCTGTGAGATTGCTTTGAATGAGAATTGACCATCAGTACGCTTGAATACTAGACCTTCTCTAACTTTAGCATTAATCGATTCACCCTCAGCCATCTTCAATAAGTCTTCAACATTTCCATACCGTAAAGGACCAACATGGTAGGTGGGTACTATGTCACCAGTATAACCAGCATCTTTAAGTCTAAGAATACAATTCATTTTTTCAGAAAATTCAAGATAGCATTGGTTATCGATGTCAAAGATATCAAAGATGAACAACTTATGAGAATCAAATCTTTCTTTATTACCTTGAATACCAGGACCCATTAATTCGCCTTGGACAGCAATATTCTCATTCAGGTCAATCAATGCTTTCAGTAATCCAGTCAACTTAGCAATCTCAACAAGTGAATTGTCTTCTTGCTCAAGTTCCAAATCTAAGTTTCTTGAACAGACACCTACCAAACCAGCATTATGATAAACGGTACAAGATGAACCATCTAACTTCAAAGATACTTCAAAATGCACTTGATCTTGATACGCTTGAGCAATATCGTGTACTAGGTTCTGGCATCTTTCTTGGTCAGTCTTACGGATAAATGCAGGAAAATTACCTTTCATTTGACCACGAAGATTTGCGGGAATAGGAGCTTCCCATTTCTGAACATTCAAAAAATCAGATACATCTATAGTTTCTGCTAAGTCTGGCAAATAACTATTATATTCAGTAGAGTCCAAAAGATTAGTTGGTAATAGTAATCCTTGAGAAACTTGACCTTTCAACTTGATAGTTCTTAATCGTTCACCTTTAACGCCATTATACTCTTTAGGTTCTTTGCCTTTAGATAAGAATGGAGCAATCTCATGAGGAATCCAAGAATCGATCTCAGCATATAGTACTAAGTCACCAACTTTATATTTTCCTACTTGGTCAACGACCCACCAACCATTAATTCTATAGGCACAAATAAGATCAGCACCTTCAATTGGTTTCACTTCACTCACTGGTCGAATAGTAACCATTTTTCTAAATTCTACAGGCATATAAGTTCTCCTCAAATTTCAATTAATATATTAGCTCGATCCCAATCTACATATTCCCAATCAGGTTTTGTTATAACTTTGTATCTAGCAGAAGTGCCTAGTTTATAGCATCGTTCATTTAACGAGTTTACTATAGCTACAGCACTACTTAATGATCTAGCACTTTGGGTAGGAGTTTTTAATTTCTCATTAATTATAAGATAATCGTCAGTCTTTTCAAAATACATTACAACCTCAATGAAGGGTCTGGCCATTTCTCATGACACCACAAACTCCGGCAATATATTGTTTGAGTGTTTCATGAGCAATCATATCGGCAAAATTTTCCAGTGGGATTTTTAAGTCGTTGTCTGACGATATAACTCCATCATCAGACACATTGAATCCAGCCCTTGCTGCATATTCATGTAACCAATACATTATCTACTCCAATCATCATTCCAACGATGACTATGTCTAAACTCGTGCCAATGGTTGTTGTGACTAGGATACAATACAACAGTACCTGGGTAATAACTATAGCCTTGATAAGATGTTGGATATACTGCACATCCAGTAGATACAAACAAGGCTAAAATACAAAATAGTTTCATCATATTTCATAATTCCTCAACGTGAATAGTAGTTAACAGTAAACTGATCAAATTCTCTGACATTGTACTTTTCGAATTCCATTGGAACATTGAACGTAATATCACCTTTGACTTCCAACTTCATTCTTGATACAATAGCAATCCTACAATAATCTACAAGAGCAGAATATACTTCTCCACCACCACAAATCATAAAACTTAATATTGGATTGTGTTGAGCATAAGTCAAGAAATTATCAATAGTCATTGTAGTGAATCCTGCCAATTCGTAACTAGGATCTCTACTCAATACAATACAATCACGACCAGGCAATTTACCAGTAGTTTCGGCAGTAATCCTACCCATCACAACAACGGAACCCATTGTAGTGTCTCTGAAGTGTTTAAGTTCTTCTCGGCAATGCCACAACATACCAGTAGTATAAGAATCCCCAATAACACCAAATTTTGCTACAGCAGCAATCAAGTATAGATTATCAAATGGCTTCATACAGCAACCTCAGCCTTTATTGTACCATGAGAACGATATCCCATCAAATCATAACTGTACTCATTAATCTCATCAATCGAATCGTAATGATCTTTGAACACTAAGGAGGGAATTCCATACTCAGCCAGATTTCTCGATAATAATTCTTTAGCTTGCTTAACGTGATTATTATACAAATGAACATCGCCAAACGAGATCACTAATTGATCAGGAAGCATATTAGTAATATTGCCAATGATTTCTATCAGTAAAGCATAGGATGCGATGTTATAAGGTACTCCTAAGAATATATCAGCACTACGTTGATACAAATGACACGACAATGCATATCTAGGAACTCCTACATTATCCATAAGATGTTCATAATCTCGATCGTAACCTAACCCATAATGAACTCCAAGATGTTTCTGTACATAAAGAATAGCACGTTCACTAAATGGAATTTCTCTTACACCAAATTGTACAAAAGCATGACAAGGAGCAAGAGCCATTTTTCCTTGCTGAACATTCTCTTGAGGAGACAAAGACTCATCAGGAAGATCTGCCACATTCCAAGCTGAAATAATGTGACGTCTGCTAAACGGTCTTTCTTTCAATCCCTTAATCAGATTATCGATTTGATCGATATACAACTGATGTCGGAAAACGTACCCATATCTAGGGTACGTTTTCTCTAAGTACCAATTTTTATATTGATTGTTGTATGTTTTGAAATAGTTACTATCAACTTTAATACCATGATCATCTAGTAAGTGTGTTACGAATATATCTTCGTACGATATATTAGTTTCTAGATTGGTTAGTGTCCATTTATACCCTACATCATTAGTTATACTAGACTTTCCTAATGCAATATTGTAAGATGTAGGAACAAACACACAAGTGTGTTTACTATAATAGTTTGATCCAGTATAATCTTTGTCTAAATCAAACTCTGATGGCTGTTGTACCCAACATGAATATCCAATCACTTGATTTATATCTTGGAAAAAATTTGCAAATATCCTCCAATCTCTAGTAACGTACACACCTTTACCTCCATACAAATCGTAACTCTTATGATTTGTATCGTGACATCTTCTCATCATATTGTCCCACATAGTATACAATTTAAAGTGAGTGTGATTAGTTTTATCGTAGCCTTGTGGGTTCCCAAAAATGCCATTATGAGTATATCTTTTGTCTGGGCTATTGGGAAGACAATTCTTTAAATTTGGTCGCGATATCTCGTGCAAATGACCATTCTCATATTGTATCAAATAATAACTGTTACTAGTAATTTTAGTTCGTCTGACAACAGTAGCTTGTTCACCATTCTTGGTAGTCAATGTCATACCGACATAATCATCAGGAGACTCATTTCCAAATGTATCCACCCTATTAACATCCATATTATGTGGATGTTCGTCTATTCCTTGATCTGGGATTTTTACTTCTATTATTTTGTTGGACGGACTACCTAGATACCACCGTTTCCACTGAGCTCCGTATATATTTGAAAGATCACCATCTTCAGTAGCCCACTCTTCCCATATAGTAGGCTTATCATTACTATTCAATTTCCGAAGCTCTTCGTTGTTTGTATACCCATTCAAGAACCAAAGAAGCTCGTTAGATATTGCTTTGAATGAAGTAAACTTGCCAGTAAGCAATGGAAATCCATGTTGAAGATTAAATTTGATTTGCTCTCCAAATAATGACGAGGTACCTACTCCTGTCCTGTCATTAGCAGAATTACCTGTATCTAATATTTTCCGAAGAAGATCATAATATTGTTTCATCGTTTAACCTGTACAAAATCTAAAAGTGTTTTTACTTGTTCTACTGGGATAATCAAATCACCATACTCATCAGTATTGCCTGATGCTATTGCTTTAACAATAGGTTCTAAATCTACGTACCGTACCCAATAACCATCATCAATGGATTCTTCCATTAGATGGATACCAGTGTTTAGTTTGAATCTTCTCACACCCCTTCTCCATAAAGTTTTTTAATTTCATCATACCGTGATAATGGCCATACAGCTTCGAACTCATCATTATCGAGCTTATCTATCTTGAACTTGAGTACTTCAGCGTAATATTTTCCTGCACGTTCATCCGGTACTTGTTCAGCAACTTCAATTGCTAATTCTGCATTAGTAAAAACTCCAACCACGTAAGAATGTCTTTCACGGTCACCAAATCGATAAGCAGTTACAACATATACATTAGCCATTACCATTCTCCAAGTTTAAGTTCATTGCCATCAACATCAAACCAACAAGTATCACTACCATGAGGATCTAACTCCTTTGGTATATACAAATGTTCCCATCTTCTGGAATCATAGAACGCAACTTTAACTTGTGCATCTTGAGGAAGAGTTTGTAGATACGCCATAAATTCAGCTACAGTAGTCATTATTTTACTCCAAAATGGTTTCTAATTCTTTTTACACATTCATCCACAACAAATCCATCCACTGAACCATAGTGTTCAGTTCCTGTTACAGACAAGCATTGACCAATACATTCTTGTATAATCAATTCAGCAAACTTTTCAACGTCCCGAATCAAGTTAGAAGTATTCCATCCGTCGTCATCGAGTAGTTTAACTTGGTAAGCAAGTTCTTTAATTTTATCTTTCATAATTTGGTTCCAATGGTTCTGTTACTTGTAATTCATCTTCAAGTTGGTTCAATTTAAAATTTTCGAGCATTTCAGCAAGAGTCAGTTCTAATACATTCATTTTATTCTCCTAGCAATCGTTAGAACATTTACGGATTTCTTCAAGTGTATAGACTCCGCCATTGACGATAACCATCAGGCCAATCTTGGTGTTGAATACTTTGAAATATGAATTCTTAGTGGTTTGATAAATGATTCCACTAGTAAGAACAGCACCGATGATCAATCCATAGACAGCAAATAGGATATTGGTTTTGAAAGCAGGATTTGCTTTGGTGATTTTTGATAGCATGATATAATTCCTCGTCAAAATAATAATATAAGGCTATTATCAACGATAATAGCCAGAAGTCAACTTTTAAAACTTGATGTTGGTCCAAAAGTGTTTTTTTATTTTCCACTTTTCGATAACTGGCTTACCCATGTCATCAATACCAGTACAAATGTAAGCTACAGTTTTCTTGATGTTAGCAAATCGAACAGAACCATCACAGATTGCAATCTCAAATTTGAATCCATTCTCAATACCCCAGGTTCCTTGACCTTCTGCTTTACCTTCACTAACTCTGTATTCAAAATTAGCAAAACCATTACTGAATAATCCACCTTCTTTTACTGCATCGTTGAAATAAGCCATTTTATAGTTCCTCTTCAAGTTTAAATTTGTTAACCCGATTGGTTAACTTACGGCTATTATCCTTGATTATACCAAAAGGTCAACAGGCAAATGAAAATAAATTTTGACATAAATACTTTTAAGGGATAGCATAGGGATATGCTGGACAAGGATGTTCACACTAATTTTACCACAATTCCAGCTTCATCAAACATTTCTTTAGATTTCAAATACGAATCGTACCAGTTTGGTCTATCCAACAACGATTTTCTGCATACGAACACTTCTTTGATTCCTACCTGTATAATGCCTTTAGCACACTCGTGACAGATTGGTAGCCCATATACGTACAATGAAGCACCATCTAACGATATACCATTATACGTAGCATTATAAATCATGTTCTGTTCTGCATGAACCACATACTGATATTTCAATTCACGGTTGTTCAATCTTTCTTCAGTGTCATCTATACCTCTTGGAAATCCATTATAGCCTGTAGATAGGATTTGTCGTTTGGATCCTACTGCTACTGCACCAATCTTCCTTGATGGGTCTTTCGACCAAGTAGATACCAACTCAGCCATCTCCATAAATCTTTCATTCCAATCTGTCATATTTTCTCCTCAATTACTACGCAATGCAAACTCGATTGCTCCTATTGCTTCTCTGTGTAGTGGTCTTTTTGCATAGCAATTTGATGTGTTTCTGTCTAGTTGTCTAATAAGCTCTTCTAATTGATGAGCAGTGAGTGGATACTTTCTTTTGATTGCATTACAAGCAATACTAGCCATAATCTTATAAATCATCCGATATCTTCCTGTACCATCAGTACGAGCAATAGAAACGTATTCTGATATGAGTTTCTTATTAACAAATGGACAATCTTCATACGAGGTCCAAGTATAGTTCTTATCGGCCGCTTCTAAAAGCATATCCTGTCTCTGAGCAACAATCATCTTCTGTATATCAGGAGGCATTTGTTCCAATAGAGTCAAAGGTCCTCTAGGTTGTTCGAATTGATGCTTAATCATTAACTCAACAGGATTAATGAATGAACCAACATTGGTGAATATAAAGTTATGTGCATCAGGATACGTTGCAGGAACGTAATACATTCTGGATAAGTCTTTAGTCTGTCCATCACCAAGATCATCAAATTCCTTATTCAAAGAGAACCAGAAGTGTTTGATTTTATCTTTGCCGACAGAATGAGTTAATGGAAATACTAATCTGAATTTTGGATATTCTGGTTTTGAACTAGAAGTAGAATAGCAGACGTAGTAATACTCACCAAATTTATTTTTCAGTTCTTGTTCAAGATTGCCTTCAAATTGGTGGTTATCGATATCAAGAGCAGCCCAACCTGACCATTCAATTACAGCATCATTCGATCTTGTTGTATCTGGTTTGTATGTTGCTGGAGTAATTAAAGGAGAAGCCTTTACACCCTTAGGTGCTCGGAATTCTCCTTTCTTTAACTTATACCCAGGAATTCTAGCCATACTATACAACATCTTTTCAAAAGAATCCCATGTATCATGTTGTAACTGCTTATGAGTCTTGTTATCATAAATTGAACTAAAAGCAGTTAGTGAGTACATTATGAACTATAATCCACAGTGTTAATGAATAATACTTTACTAAGCAAACCTACATTGTCTTCATGAGTAGGAGCAATCCACCCTTCTGGTTTGATTAAATTGGGAAGATCAAGTGGATTAGTAGATTCTGGTTCTAGTTGACGTTCTTTGGCCATATTAGCATCAATTACTCTATTCCAAGCCTCATAAGTATCAACTCCAAGAGCATCTAATGAAGAAACACATTCGAAACAAAGATTAATCAACGAACTTACTACTGCTTCAGCATTCTTAGCATCAGAAAACTTTTCAAACTCTCGTTCAATATTTCGTGATTTGAATCTCAAGAAGAATGCTAATTCATTTGGAGTAAGTTCACTCATTGCATCATTCACACCAAACTTATCATGTATATCTTCAATATCCAAAACCCAATTTGCGCTCATTATATTCTCCCAAAAATAATATTATATCACAATTCTCTAAAATTTCAACTTACCACACAAGATAAGTTGAAATCTTTACTAACCAAATGTGGATTGATTCTAAGCGGCTAACTTTCTTGGTCTCCCTCTTATTTTCCCAGAGACTTGTTGGTTCGATTCTGACTTTGGGATTGGTGCTTGTTGGACCTCCTTATTCTTCACAGAATTTCTATACTCGGTTTCATCGATTCCGTGTGGCCAAATAAAGAATCCAGCATCGACTACTTTATCCAAAGTAATGTTAGGAAATATACTTGGAATATTTTGGTCTTTTACTGCTATCACTAATTTTGCTTCAGCAGGATGTACTTCTTCTAATAATTGAATGAACAATTGCTCTCTTCTAAGTTTGTTTATATCGGCTCTCAGAAATCTATCAAATTTCTTAATCTCCATCCATAAGTTTGCTTTGACCATTCCTACAGGAGCAGCATCTTCTCTATAAGGGGGAGTTCCTTCAGGTAATAACCACTTACCTTTAGGAATGAACCCATACCCAAACAACAACTTCAAAATCTCGTTATACGAGTTATCTTTCAATAACTGAAGTGTATCTCCATCATTAAAGCGTTGAAGCATTTCTACTACAGTCTCACGTTTATTCAATTCCATATTCCTTCCTAAAAATTATCTATTTCATTCAAAAGCAATCTCATCTTATTTTTCACCAAGTAACCAAAGATTGAATTCTTATTTCCTAATGGCTTGTCGCCAAAAGCAGTAATAATATTATCATTGATTTCTTGAGGTATCTTATCGAATGAGATTAGCAACTCATTCCGTTGCCAATTACGTTTCTCTTCATTAGTCTTACAAGCCTCTATTCCTAACTTGATAAATTGTTCTAGTCTATCCTTCTTCATTGCTTTCTGTCTAATACTATCAGCAAGACTATTATCTATACTAAGTATGTTTGGAATACCATCTCCAGAATCACCACAAGCGATATGCTCATTAATGAATTCAGGAACGCTCTTAGGTTTCTCTACATACTTTTTGAATAGAGGACTGTACTGTCTAATGTTTGCGTATCTATGTAGTTGCTTGAAATCTTTATCTGAACTAATGATGAGAGTCTTCTTAGGAATTGGTTCGAGTCCTCCTTCAGTAAGATAATTGTCCTGAGTCCATTTACATAAGCAAGCAATAACATCATCAGCTTCTGTTCTATCAAGTACGATTACTTTATATGGGAAATGAGCTTTCAATTCATCCCTAGTCTCGTTTAATACATCAAACACAAACTTCCAGTCCAGGTTAGATGCATCCCGTTTCTTCTTTCTACCAGATTTATAATAAGCAAACTCAGCCTTTCTCCAATAATTGGTACCATCACAAGCAAGTACAATATCAGAACCATATTCTCCCTCAAACTTCTTTTTGTTGGCCAAGATACTAGAGATGACAGTATGCTTAATAATGTTACGATTCTGTTCCAGATCAGATGAAAACTCCTTTTCCATCATGAATACTGAAGCTAATGATATTTGTGAATAGTCGATGATGATCAATTTAGATTCCTTATGCAAATACTTTTAAAATAATAACATTCTCATTAGTACGACCAGTAACAGAATGAGCTTTGGATTTCATATCTTGGAACAACTTTCCAAGTTCTCTCTTACCAAGTTTAGCATACTCTACCAACAGTTCTGGTTTTCTAATTGCTTTGGAGCAAGATGCCTCAATATCAAATCCTACTATAGAAGAGCGACTGACTGAAATTTTGGATCCTTTTACAGCCTTATACATTTGTAACTTTCTTTTAACAGTATCATACAACCATACTTCCTGACAATCAACAATCTTGACTGGTTTTTCTGATACCAACTTTAGCTCATCAAACTTAGCAAGAAACTTCAGTAATTTTACAGCTACAGCAGGAGACTTTGGTTTCTTAGTAACAGTAGGCTTCTTAACACTAACCACTTGTTGAGAACACGACATAACCAAATCTTTCAATAACTTCAAATATGATTTGATCTGAGTAGATTTCAAATGACTATACCCTTCATTCAATTGTTCACAAGTACCGTTGATAGTCTCTTGTAATTCATCAATCTGTGCTTTATACACACTAGGAACTAATTTAGCTGCTTGCCCAGTAATAGACTTAGCAGAAGTTTTGAATGAAAAGTTTTTAGGATATCCTTGCTTAATGAATATATCAATCTCCTCATCAATATCAGCAATGAAGGTTGATAGCTCATCTTTGTACTTGTCTTGATTAGAAGCCTTCTTAGGAGCGGACTTGGTTTTAGTAGATACGACAGAATTCAAAAGCTCTTTGAATTTATTGTTCATGAAAGCAAGTTCGTTAGAATCCAAATACTGATCATTACTAATGAGTCTAGCAAGAGTACCGACTTGACGGAATGAAGATTCATCAACTTTATTTAATAGTACTTTCTGCTTGTGATCTGTGATGTAAGCCAAAGCCCAAATCTTCTTTTCGGTATTGGTAGCGTAAATGTTGTACCAGTTGAGAGCTTGAATAAGATCAAGTTTGTATGTTAAGAAATTGACAGTAGGTTCACCTACTCCTTTCACCTTAGCATTAAGTTTAGCAACCGTTTCTCTACGTTTAGTCGCACGGTTAGTTTCTGATGCTGTAGCCATAATATAAATCCTCGTTGATTAAAAATGATGTACCATTGTCCCACGTCCATGTGGGAATGTCAACAATTATTTTAATCGCATGATCCACAATCACTAGATGAAGATGAATCGGAACTATAAGCACAATCATAAGAACTTGTATATGATGAACTACTAATATCATCATTAGTACTGTATGGGCTGGTTACCACGGTTGAAACTATATTAGCAGTAGTAACTACATTAGAATGGTCGACTAGACTTTGAGTTGCCGGAAACGTAGTTATCGATTTTTTAAAATTCTCGCTGAAAGCAATTGTAAGATTACGGCTATCTACTTGAAGTCTTGTGAGTTGCATATCTAAGTTGGATATTTTATCTTCTAACTCACTGTTCTTACGTTTTAGATTGTCGTACTTAACATGCAGATTAGCAAGATTATTTCCCAACTCTCGTATCTTTTTTTCGTTAGTAAACCAGACCATTTTATAATCCTTTCAATGTGTAGATAGTTAACCAAACTCCAGTAGCAATAGTTGCTCCAGTAAGTAAATACAATAAAATCATTGTGGTTCTCCATTAATAGAAATCACGTTAGCAAAATTGAATGAACGCCATTGTTGAATCTCAGTATCTACTACAGCAATAGCATCAGTCGAAACTTCTCGTTTACCCTCTTTAGGTTCAGTAGATTCTCTTGCAGGAAATTTAGAAGGATCCAAAGTTCCTATCAATGTTCGTTCAGTACCATCCTTCTTAGTGAATATGATTGTAACGTCAGACACTTTAAGTTGGTTAATTAAATCTTCTCTAGTCATTATCAGTCTCCAGTTCATATTTCAATTTAGTCAAAGATTTCTGTTCACGTTTGTAATCAGTTTTCAGCTTGATTACTTTGTGTCTGTACTTTGGGTCAGCTAATTCTGCCTTAACCCAGTTATGCCGATATTCGACTATTTCTTCCATCGTGTCCACTTGTTACTTCTCCCATGAAAGTACATCTTTTTGTTTCTTCCTGTTAGCATCTTGTGTAATCTATTAGCATTAGCAATACGTTTAGGAATCCTACAAAATCTATTACCCAACATTCTTAACAGTATATCAATTTTCTTCATTCATAACCTTAATATAATGATCAGCCAACAATAGAATCAATTGTTTTACCGACTCCTCAGTCACTTCAAGATAAGGATCAAATTCTAATCCATACAATCTATCACCATCAACGTAATTACCTATTGCATACTTAGAACCAGTCTTACCTATTTTTCTAACAATGGTATCGACTCCTCCAGTTCTTTTGACAACTTCAAACTTTCCAAATACATCACCTTCGGAAAACTCTCCATAATGTTTCTGGAGCATCATTAGAAAGATGGGAATATGTTTAAACTTAACAATAATACTATCAACACCTTCAGTAATAATGATTCGCTTCTTTGTTGAGTGTGTTTCAATATTCATAATATTTTCCTATTTAATGTGATCTAATGTATCAGCAGTATCACGGTCAATTCTTACTTCTAAGTATCTAGGAAGGAATAGTGACCATGTATCAGTACCTTTCGAACTAATTTTAGCATTGTATTTTACTTCAATAATTTTACCGAGGAAATCTCCATTGAGTCTGTCATCATCATTCAGACCAGAACCAACATTGACTTTCAAAAGGCCATCTTCAGATTCACAAATAAGAGCACCAATCTGACCTTCATACTTAGTACCTTCATTACCTTGCTGAATTCCTACTACTCGGAGAGAAGTAGTTTCTTCACCTTTGAATTTAACTTGAGTCTGTGATCTTTTAGGTTCCCAAATAGTATCAGTATTTTTAAGAATGATACCTTCATATCCTTTAGAGTAGTAATTCTCATATACAGTTTTTGCTTCATCTAATGATTTGACCTCTACACTTGGAACTAGATTAATTTTACCACGAAGATTCAGACTAATGAGACGATTATATCTGTGAACGTAAATCATTTCTTCTTTACCCTTCACCCAATTATCGTAGGAAATAATATCCCATACAGTCATAGTAATCAATTCAGCTTCTTCAGGAGTAATCGTACCTTTGTTAGCTTTATTCAGAATACCGTTACCGATTGCACGAGGAACCACCACACCCCATTTAGTAACCAACAATTCTCCATCAAATACTACATTCATACCACGAGCAGCATCTAGGAATTCTTGCTCAAGATTTCCTAACAAATCAAATGTCTTACCATTACGAGAATAAAAAGTAACTGCACCATTATAAACTACAACATTACATCTCAACCCATCCATCTTCAGTTGAGCCATAGCAGGATACTTGATTTTAGCAAGTACTTTGTCGTTCATTGGAGAACACAACATAACATCGAAGGTAGGAATCAAATCCTTCCACACTTTGTTGATAGTAGGAACACCAATACCACAATCAATGTCCTTCTTAATAATCAACTCGATTACTTTAGCATCATCAACAGAAACGTCAGAAAGGATATTAGATAAGACTTCGATTGCTTTATTACCAGTCACTTTACGATCAGCAAGATCATTCATACGTTCCAATGCTTCAACCAACTCAATGTTATTGCCATTGGTAGAATAAGCAGGAATCTTACGTTGGTAGTAATTGATATGAGAAGCAAAGGTTCTCACGAGAACAGATTTGAGTAAACTGTTATCTACATGACTTTTCAAGATAGATTCTTTGTCTAATCTTGATGATGTAGATTTAAGTTCATTAATGATAGGATAGATGCTCATTTTGTAATTCCTCTTCAAGTTTTATTAAGTTACGGCTATTGTCCCACGTCCTTGTGGAAAGGTCAACAATTATGTATTAGAAATCCAATCTTGTTCTACTGTAAGGAAACTTGGAATCTCTGGAGTTCTTTTGTATTCCCACCACTCAGAACCATCATACTCTGCTCGTTCCATCCAGGATCCATCATCAAAATACACTTCACCATGCAGCTCTTGACTACCATATCCATCATCATAGTTAAAATCTAAATCTTTCATAAAGGACTCTAACTCATATTGTTCAAAACCTACTGGTAAGTAAGCGTGAGCACTAGACACCTCTGAAAATCTTTTGTATGATACCCAAGCACACTTTACAGATACTGAATATTTTTTAGTAATATCATCAAGAGCATCAACAAGTTCTTTCTTTGCATTTATCATTTAAGCCACCAATACGAATTCAGGAGAGAAGTATTCACGTTCAGCAATAGGATCTTGGATGTCTTCTAAGTAATCGCCATTGAATTTAGTACCAAACACCATTTCTTTGAAGTTATCTTTCAAGAACTGAGTAGCAAAATCAGAGAACGATAAGTCGTGGCTGTTGTATGTATAGTTGAACTCTACACATCTTTCAACGCGATTTGCTTCAACTTCAATTTCTTCTACTGAAGTGATGTTAGCATTTTTCATTCTAGCAAAAGCAATCACTTTAAATGCTTGTTCTAGTTGTTTGTTAGAGGTTTGTTGGAAAGCTGGAGTAGCTGAAACAAATTTAGTAGTACCTTTTCTCATTTTATAATTCCTCTTCAAGTTTAAATTTATTAACCCGATTGGTTAACTTACGGCTATTATCCATCAATTGACAGAAAGGTCAACACTTTATTTAAATAATTTCACATCTTTTCATTAAAATATCCATCTGAGCTTTAGTCAGATTCATATCTTTCAACATATTGCTGAAAGCAGATTCGTAGTAACCAGTGACATAAGCATAGTTCACTGTTTTATCAACATTCCAACTAGCATTTCGAGATGCATTATTTGCATTTTCAAATAATGCATCTAAACTTGCTTGGATTTGTTGTTCTTTGTTCATTTTATAATTCCTCTTCAATTTGTTAACCCGATTGGTTAACTTACGGCCATTATCCTTGATTATAGGAAAAGGTCAACACTTTATTATATCATTTTAAGAAATTAACTATCAATGAAATATTGATAATAAGAAAGCCAGCACGAGGCTGGCTATTTGAATACGAGGTATTGAATATCGTTTATCATAGTTAGGTGTGATATTGATAATCCTAGCTTCTCTGCGAGTCTAATAGAAGCAGTATTCTTTGCATCTACATGATAAGTGATAGGATTATATTGGTTCATGAAGAGTCTGCATGCTTCATAAGCAATCCCTTGATTTCTGTATTGTCTCAGAATTATAATTGAACCAATTTTGTAATATTGGAAATTCTCAACTTCAAAGTGGAATTTCTCTTCTTCTGTGAATGTATTTCGGGGGAATGATAATCCTACTGGATCGTCATTGTACTTGATCACCATTATTGGCATTTGAGCTTCGTCCAACAATCGCTCTAGTAATCTTTTTCTAAGTCTAAATTCCAGAACTCTGTCTGGTATATAGTGTATTCTATCAAACCAGTCTCTACCAGTAAATTCAGATTCAAAAAATTCTCTATAGATTGGTAGAAACTTCGAATCATAATCATAGGTAAATTCTATGGTAACCATAGGCTACTCCTTGATTCTGTTAGCTTCCTTACTTCTCCGAATGGTCTCTTCACTAAAGAAATCTGGGTGGTAGTTTCCATCCTTATCCAGAATCTTTGCCTTATAGAGCAACTCCATCCTCTGCTCCTTAGTTAGGAATTCGTATATCTTAATTCCATCAATATTTATCATTTGAATAATGTCCGTACATGATTTCTGTGGATTTTTCCACCAACAAAGGCATTGTACCATTTGTCTGGTTGAATTAGTACTTCATTAATAATCTGTTCTTTCATTTCAAGATAGGAGCATTCACCTTTGGTCTGGCAGAAGTGAATAATTTCACGAGTGAATTTATCTTCTCCTAGTGCTTTAACGTCGTTCTGGAGTTCTAAGGAAGATGACCAATAAGTTCTCCAATCGGAGTCAACTTTAGTTTTGATACGTTTCTTCTTTTTCTCACCAGACTTTAGAGTGACTGTCTTGATGGAAGTTTTAGCAAACTTTGCTAGCTTCTTTCCAATATACTGGCGACCATCTACCAGATTAGTGATTAGGTAAACAAATCCTTCACAATCTGGTAGCTCGGTCACTGGATTACCATTATAGGTCCAGCTCATTCGTCCTCTAGGCTATCGTCATCATGCAAGATAGGACTACCGCATACCGGACAATAGATAACGTCATTCTTCTCAACGCCATCTGTTCTTATAGTTACCATTCCTTGCGTTTCACATGAATCACAATCAAACATTTGTTTTATCATATTTCTACTTCCCTGTTATACTACACCAAGACTCTTTCTTTTCTCCAAAGTAAGGTCGAGCATATCCTTGTTTAATTAATTCTTCAGATAGCAATTTGCCATCCAATATTACGTCACCCAATACTCGTCCACCAAATTTATCCCATTCTTTAATAGAGACTTGATGAACTTTAGAATTAGCAACTAATTCTTTTGTGAATTCTGTAGCAGACTTACCCTTATTAGCTTCATCAGTACAATGAGCTCTGAATCCTTTCTCAGGAGTATCAACTCCAAGCACTCTAATCGATAATACAGGTTTCAGTGGTTTGGGTAAGAATTCTGCTTTGAATTCTACAGTATCCCCATCAATGACTCTAGTGATGGGGAAGTTATAAACCTCGGCCGAAACCGAGGTGCTTAATAGTAATAATAACAATAATTTCTTCATAAAGTTTTCCTTCAACTAGTTTTAGTTCGAACCTTAACAGGATCTTCCGTCTCGATCCAAACCTTAGCACCACAGGATAATGGATCATCTGGCTTATATATCACCTTCCCATTTACAAAATCAACTTCATGGCCATACAAGTTCTCCTTGTATGTCTTACACGTGATAACAGGATTACGTTCTCCTGATTTAGTATTAGCTTTAATCACGTGTTGGTTAATGTGAATGATTCGTTTCATAAATCAACCATGACAGGCCAAACATGAATCTTTATTAGTTTGCACGCCACTTTCTGATCGGATATAGTACAGACTTTTAATGTATGGGTCCAAAAATGCCATCTTATGAACTGAACTAATATATTCTTCTGTCTCTTCAGAACTAAAGAACAGATTGATGCTCTGAGCTTGATCAATATACTTCTGACGTACTGAAGCCAATCTAATGATCTGAGTTTGGTCAATTTCAAAAGCAGTCTTGAATACCAACTTCTCTTCGTCAGTAAGCCAATCAACGTGCTGTACTGAACCTTTATGATTGATAATGTCCTTCACTACTTCTTCAGAATAAACGTCCTTCTCTTTCATTAGTTTGAGCAAGGTAGGATTCACTCGGTCAATCTTCCCAGCTGCAGTATTCTGTACGAAGGCGTTTTTATAGATCGGCTCGATACCTTGGCTTACAGAACCACATATCAGAGCAGAACTCAGGTTAGGAGCAATAGCAATTCTATGAGTATTTCTTACACCATATCCTTTACACCATTCAGGTTCACCAAATTCAGAAGCCATCCATTGACTAGCCTTTAATGATTGATCATGAAGGTGTTTGAAGATTTCAGTATTCTTCAAGTTAGCTTCGAATGATTCAAAAGCAATGTTATGTTCTTGAAGGTAAGTATGGAATCCTAATAATCCCAATCCCAATGCTCTACTTTTAGTAGCAAATCTTACTACCTTTTCCATTCCAGTAATCTTACTCCCAATATTGATTAGGTCTTGATTAACACAATCTAGGAATACAGTAGCATCAAATACAGCAGTGGTATCTTTCCACTCGTCATAAAGAGAAGCGTTCATTGAGGACAATACACAACTGAAAGTATGGTCATCATCAGAGAAGAGTTGAATTTCCGAACACAAATTTGAAGCCTTAACCTTCATGTCTCTGTCTTTGTACATTTGCGGATTCTGGCGATTCACTTTATCGATGAACTCAAAGTATCCTTTACCTGTAATCATTTTAAGTTTCAGAGCTTTCTGATATCGTTCAACTGCATCAGGATCTCCTGCTTCTAATCTAGCAATAAAAGCATCAGTCACATTCCAACCAATATTAGCATCATCTGGTTGTTTGTTGATATAGTTTACTAACTCAAAGAAATCTGGGTGATCAATTTCAATATATCCAGCCCATGCTCCTCTACGTTGAGAACCTTGGCTAACGTCTCTCGACATTTGAACGTAGTCTTTAAATACAGGAAGTACTCCAGAAGCGCTACCTTTGATGCCTGAGATTTTAGAACCTCTAGGTCTAATCCCACCCAAGTAACTTGAGGTACCAAATCCATTCTTTGAAAGAACAGCGGCTTCTGTTTGTGAATTATAAAATGAAAAAATAGAATCTCCTACAACACCACCAGAACATGACACAGGACAACCAAATCCAGTACCCATATTAGATAATACAGGAGTAGAAGCGGCCAACCAACCGTTCCACAATAGATTGAAGAATTTAACTTCCCATTCAGCTGGATTGCTGGTATAAGAAGCAGCATGACTAGCAACTCTAGTATACACTGATTTCAAATCTGGATGAGATGGAGTTAAGTAACTACCTTTGAGCATCTGCCATGCAGCAGTAGTACACCAGTTAGGTAACAACCCTTGTTCTTGAAGGAGTTTACGTTCTTCACCTAGTTCTTCATAAATTGATAATTCTTTTACCATGTAAAATTTCCTTCTGACCAGTTTCTGCTATAATCGTTACCCTGTGAACTAAAGAAATCATGGAGCGTAGAACTCTCGATATCTTTATAGAACCAAGTTTTAATGGGATTGTATGTAGGTTTGAAAATTGCATGATAGCCTAAATTTTCCAAACAAATGTCTAATCTTGATTCAACAAACGCTTTCAATTGCTTATCAGTAATCCCCTTGATATGACCTTTTTCAAATATCTTGTCAATAATGATAGATTCATGTTCCAAAATTACTTTAGCAGTCTCTTCTAATTCTCGTTTCAGTTGATCTTGTTCGGCGAGAGTCAACTGATCATCTTCAAATGCCTCTTTATCCAGAGTACGGTATAACCATGCTCCTGCTTGAGAATGAAGTGTTTCATCAATGGCTGAAAAGTTGATACCAGCATTAACATTTATCAGTTTATTTTTACCTACTGAATTGAAGTGCTTTAGGAAAGCAAATGAGCTATAGAGAATTGCCCCTTCGATCATTGAGAATACACCAACAGACTTGAGTACATTGTATACGGTATCTCTCTTAGTGGTTCTTTTAGCAATCCAGTTCATTCTGTTTGCTAATACTTCATCTTCTTTGTATGAGTTATAGAATTCTTCTGTATCTAATCCTAGTACTTCATTAATCTTATTATAGAATGGAGCATGAACTCCTAATTCCATAAAAGAAAAAGTAGCAGCCATACGTTGGATGTCTGGTCTCGGGAATACTTTACCAACATAGTTTTGCCAATAATCATTACCAACATTGAGTTCGTATAATGTGAATAATTTTAGGGTAGATATTACACCATGGTATTCTGCTTCAGTGCAATTGGTTTTGAGATCGTGTAGATCCTTTTCTACATCAATTTCATCAGGAAACCAAATGATAGATGCCTGTTGTTCAGCAAATTCTATAGCTGTAGGGTAATCAACAATGTATTCCGATTTAGGAGTTAGTAGTCTAATGCTCATACGTCACCTTTTGTTATTGTCATAAAATTCCTTATAATATAATTGTAAATAAAATTACCAATGTGATTACCAAAGGTATTACTAGATAGTCTAATATTGGATTATTCATTTGCCTCCAAATATTTCTAAATTGATAGTATCATCTCCTGCCTTATAATTATCCAACTGATATTCCTGAAACATCACAGAATCCATATCCTGGATGAATTCTTGAATTGATTTTGAAATTCCACAATTGAAACACTTATAAAGCAATTTATAGTGCTTGTGGTATATATTCCCTCGTGCTTTCTTTGGATCTTTCAAAGAGTCTCCACAATAAACACAACTAAATCTCCAAGCATTCTCATTCACGACCTTGAAGTTTCTCAACTGAGAAGAAATTTTCGAAATGTACTTCTTATCAACACACATCATAATATGTCCCCAAATGAACTATTATAAAGAAGTATACAGGAAGGCTTAGGATTGTTCAACATTATTATGAATAACGTGATTTAGTGTTTTTACCCTCTTTAGAATCAAAGAGTTATACGTGATATTTTAGTGTTTTTGATGAATTCGAGCAATAATGCCGATTAATGGTAATAAACTAGTGTTTACTAGAAAGTACTTTATAATTCAGGAGTTACGTAAACTATAAGTACTTTGATTTGAATGTTGTGTAAAGTTGACTTTGGTAGTATTATAGTACTAATGGCTTTATTTGAATAGCTTTAGGACATCAGAGTGATCAATAAGGTATCCAATTACTATACTGCCTCCAACTACTAACCACTTCCAAGTTTCTAAGGCAGAAAGTCTAACAGAAATGTCTTCTCTGTATTCATCTGATTTATCTTCATGTTCTTTAAGTTTAGATTCAATACGGGATTCCATATCATCTAACTTGTCAACAATCTCTTTAGTAGTTTCTTCCATTTTCTTGTATAGGTCCTTGACATCAGTTGTAGTTTCTTTATTATTATTCTCAAGATTGTTTAGTCTGTTGTCATGTACTATTAATAATCTTGATACTTCTGACGATGCTTTAGCAATTTCTGCAACTGTATTATCTATCTTGTAAACTACATTCTGTAGAACAGCTACTTCAGTTACAATTTTATTAAGGTCATTACATGGTGAATTATGGTCACTCATTGTTCAAATCCTTTTGTTTTCTAATCCAATCTTGGAGTGATTTAAGTTGTTCTACTACTTGATAGTATGTACCGTAGTTTCCACTGACGGATTCAACAAGGGTAGAGAGTTTAATATCGGAGGGTCCTTCATGAGAAGTTCTGGAGGATTCGGGAACTTTGTTTTCTGCGGCAGCGTTGAGCAACTCGATAGCACCAGTATTGATACTACACTTAGCATCAGATTCTTTGGTAATATATTCAGGAACTTTCTTGATGATAACATGAGTTTTGCCTTCCACTATTTTGACTTTTTCTATATATTCAGTAACAACCTTTGTCGTTACTTCAGCAGTTTTGGTTTCTAGTTGTGCAATCTGGATTTGCATTTCCTTGATTTTTACTTGCCAGTTTGCTTCGTTTACCGAAACTCCTATAGCAAATGAATTCAGGCATAGTAACATGCCTAACCCAGAATACAGAGCCATCTTGTAATGAGCAGGAATTGGTATCAATACACCTAGAACAAGTCCTAAGAATGAGATGCCACTAAGAAGGTAGGTTAACCACTCAGGAATTAGATTCAGTAGGAACATTAGCTTTTCTCTTAATGACTTTCTTTTGGCCTAATTTGAATTCGGGATTAGCAACACCTGAAGTATTATTAGCAGGAAGTACTCCACCTTCTTCATCGAGGAATTTATTAACGAGTATTTCTTCCTCGACCAATATGATATTCTTTTGGTCGATGGTTTCAAGTAATGTA
>Ga0209084_1000285_pt1 | contig 48547 bp, 76 predicted proteins | sample C_130820_MF_Meta_FD_187309 | JGI IMG/M metagenome (GOLD analysis project Ga0209084, IMG submission 187309) | Freshwater microbial communities from Lake Croche, Canada to study carbon cycling - C_130820_MF_MetaG (SPAdes) (version 2) | ecosystem: Environmental > Aquatic > Freshwater > Lake...
TGTTGATTTATCAATCTTTTGTTGACTATCAAGCCATTGATTTAGTTTCTCATCTGCTTCTTCAGGACTGTTTGCTGTGATAACAACGTCCATAGAAACTCTAGTATAATAATCTTTCATTCTTTTTCCTCCTTTCTGCCGGTGACGTGGTAGCCCTTTTCAATTACAAACACGTCGTCATACCAACCGTCTGTCCAATCAGGACTGTCTTCATCAGGTTCGGGCATAGTTTCGTGAATGAATCCCCAACCCTCTTCGAAGCTGTCAAACTCCCTGGCGTCAAACATAATGTTGTCCGCCCAATCTCTAATAAGGTATTTCATTAGTCCTCTCCTACTATTTCGGCATAAAAGTCGCCAAGGGTCTTTTCCTCGAAGATAAGATTAGCGTGGTAAAACGCTTCATCAGCATCTTCAGCCATTACAGAGATGTCTATCGTGTATCGAACAGTCATCCACTCGGTTCCATCGGTGTCTTTACTCATTGTTTTCTCCTTGTTATCTATATGATACCATTGATCATCATCACCAGGCACACCAACAAATTGTGCTAGTGGTTGATTGCAATGTTTACAATTAATTGTTTCCATTATTCCTCCCTAATATTGTGTACAATGCGTAATGCTTCTGCAAAGCCTTGAGCAAAGCCATTTTCATAATCATTTTGCTTGATCATAGCTAATTTAATATGATGACGAGCTTCTGCACTAATCAATTCAAATGCTTTATCTATTTTTTTTCCCATTGTTTTCCTATTCTTTCTTTTCTTCATCATTATCCATTAACGGACAATCATCAAAGATCTGTTCACCAGTATCAAAACACATACATTCACCATAACGATCTTCATACTCGCTATGACTATCAGGGATATCCCATTGACCTACTATCTCTGTGCTTTCACCATCATAGTGAAGTTCTCCACCCCATCCCTGCTCTTCTTCAAACCACCAATCAAATGTGACTTTGAGTCCCATTTTATTTAGCTTATTGCCAAGAGCATAGATTACAGCTTCAGGTGGAGACCATGCTGTATTAAAATGGTATACTAATTTATATATACCATCAATTGTTTCATTATCAAAGTCATCGTCTACACTAGAATCATAAGCATTCCACTTGGTATCCCAATTACGAATGTTCCAATCATACCAATGATTACTATCAAACTTTAATGATTCTTCTAATGAAGTTCTTTTTGGTTCTGGACCATTGTACTCTTCCCAGAGTTCTTTGTCCGGAGTTATAATGCTATGAAAATTAAAATGCACAAATGTAGCTTCACCTCTTTCTATTTGAATGGGTGCTGGCCAAGCTAACATCTTTTTTATTTTATTTAAATTATTGATACTACCATATAATGTAACCATATTACTTACATGATTGGGCATAGTTTACCACCAACTATCATAATAGACATCATATCCTTTGCTGATGGCCTCCCGGGCAGCAACAATAAATGCAATGTCTTGTTCCTTATATTCTTCATCGGCATCATCACCAAAGAAGAAACCTTCAGTTTTTGGCATTTCTCCTCTGTTGATAGCTGTTTCAAGCTGCTCAAGATCAGACAAGTTAAGTCGTAGAGGTTGATTGTTAAACACACGTTTTGGTGGTGCGAACTCTACAATTTTATTGTATTGGTTTTTAACACTTTCCATTGCCTCATTTAACAAATCTTGTAGCTTTTCATGTTCTGTTATGTATTCAACTTTATTGCCATCTTTATCAAAGGTTACAGCTGTAGCTGTGATGCCCGGCAGCATTCCACCACTTTCAACTATACCAATAAACCCTTGACGAGTAGCTTTAAAATTGAATAAGTTTTCCATCCAACCTTGCAAGTTAGGATGCTTACGCCATTGTGCAATCATTTTGCCTTTACCGTTATAACTAAAATCGGTATTGCTTGAATGACTTTCAATGATGTATCCGTATTGGTCAAGTCCCATCAGTTAACCTCTTCTTTCATTTTGTTGATGAATTGAATGATATTATTAACAGCACCTTGCATTGTTTCAAGAATAGCTCTTGATTGTACCATATCCAATCCAATTGTGTTGCCTTCGCTGTCAACACCGCCAGTAAATATAACATCACCAGCAATGTAATCAGTTGTATCAAAATTAAATTCTTGAGCAAACATTAATGTTGCAACCGCATTCATCGGTAGTTCCAAAATTTTGCCCTCATCATTAATCCACATGTCTACACCAAGTGATGGCAAGTGAATACAATCAAACAAACCACCAACAGCTTCTTTGATAAGAGTAGAGCTTTTACCAACGTTAAATTCAACTACTTTTAACGACGGATCACTCTTGACTATAATAGCCTTTTCCATAATAACCTCCTTAAGGTTGATTGGGCAGTTTCTACACGTACCCAGGTGATTGATTGTTAATTAGGCCATGCTAGCTTAATTAACTTGTTCCCCATGGGCAAATAACCCGAGGGGAATGATTCACCAGGTTTCCAAGATGATGGATCAAACGCAGGCTCAACAGCTTCCTGCACTTGTTCTGTCACGCTCTTATAGATAACCCATTCATCATCCACTTCCTTGTAAATTCCACTGGTTGGAATTGGTGCGGTAGCAGTGCTTGATGGATTGGCATTGTTAACTATACGACCAGTAGATGGATTGGAATACCACCAACTGGTCCCAGTGCTGCCGACCATTGTAGCTGGTGCTGTCTGCTCCATAAACCAGGAACGTGCCGCGGTAGTATCACCAGGGGCAAACAACTTATTTGCTTCAATAAGCTTTTGCTCCACGTGAACCTTGGCATGCCAACCAGTAGCAAAGTAGAATACACCAACTTCCAACCGGGCGCGAGCCTTAGGGTTGCTGGTATAAGTCTTCTTTACTACAAGCATAGCTGGTGAAGTGAGTGTCTCTTTTATAACTTTAAAAGAGTAATCAACGATGTCACGAGAGCGTGCTGCCCAACCCGTTCCATCAGTGCTAGCCACCCACACAATAGGTTTGTACATTATGTACCTCCTTGTATAGTACTGACCTTATCGTCAGGCCAAGGGCGGTCAATCCCTAGGCAACCCCTAACTTAGGGGGTTATCAAATAGTACTATATGTACCATATAAAAGCAATTTTTTAGCCTCGGTCTGTTCAATAACTTATCCGCGCCTTTCCTGCGCCACGCAGTCGATCTATTGTTGATTGGACAATAGAATGCTCAATCATCAATGATTGCAAGGGATTCTCAACGTTCGATTAGCAGTATTGTTGCAGCAACAACAAGCACCACAATAGATATGCTATACATCAGAATGTACATACCTGCTCCTTTCTAGATAGTAATTGTTATTTCTTTAACCAATCAGTTGGCAGATCAGTGCCCGCAAAGTCCAGCATTGCTTCATCCATACCACAATCATCGCAGATGTCTGTTGCGTTGTCTACTCGTGAGAGCGAAGGATACCCAGTGTATTGCTTTGCACAGCGTGGGCATTCTTTGGGTGTATCATCTCTTTCCATTGCTGGTGTGCAAAGCTTTTCCTCTATTAGATCCATGGCCATGCGACCATAGTGACCTTGCAGTTTCCATGCCATGCCGTTGTCTATTAGCTCTTGAAACAGCTCAATGATTTCTAATCCATTGAGTTCATCCTGTTCATAAGCTACTATTTTACTTGCTAGGTCTTTCATTATTTGTTGCCCTTTCTCTTGGCTTTGTTGCGTTCATCTTGTAGAGTAACGCGTTGACGTCGACTCATGCCACCCCATACACCATAAAGAATGTTATTCTCCATGGCAAACTCGAGGCACTCGCTCGACACAGGGCAAGCATCGCAGATCTCTTGTACCAACCGCCTGGTAGGTATGTGATCTTCTCTGCCGCCTTCTGCACTTTCAATAAAGAATCTTTCAGTCTCCATGCCACTGCAAGCAGCACGAGATCTCCATTCATCTTTATTAAAATCTAATAATTCTCTGAATGAATCGTTGGCCTTGTTCTTTGTTCCCATAGTTCCTCCCTAGAACTTTAATCTGGTTTCATACATGCTAAGAACGTGTCCAGGATCATGAATGGCTATTTTTTCTTTATGATCCAATACATTTAATTGCATGAACAACCAGTCCTTTACCTCTTGCTCATTAAATCCACGTTGAAATAATCTTTCACATATATTCAACAAGCAATCAACAATGTCTTTGGTCTGCCAAGTGGTAAGCGTTCTTATCTCAAGCAAAATATCTTTAGAATTAATGCGGTTGCTCTTTATACCCAATACTTGTAGTACAGGATAATGATCGCCTAACGCAGTTGTTCTACCATAATGAATACGAAAGCCAAGATCAATACCTTTTTGATATGAATCTTCTACAATCGTAGATGGTTTACGCTTACCGTAGTACCAGCCTCTTCTATTATGCCAGCGTGCTGTGGTAAAATTACCAGATGGTTCTTGACGCCAATGTATTACTCTACCTTGCATGTTGCCTCCTTATGGTTAGAGATCTTTATATTAATCTTCATCCTTTTGTTCTTCAAACATTTGACCAAAGTACTCGAGCATTTCATCGATACCACGACCACTATACTTTTCAATAAAGTTCTTGATAGTCATGTCAATATTATTGCGTTGTTGTATGTCATCAACCTCAACACGTCTGCCATGAAGAATTTCATTGTGACGTTGAACTGCACCAGCAGTCAGATCTTGCATGACAAACATCATAAGTGACAAGTAATCTTTAAGCATGCCTTCCATACACGCTTTGACCGCATCTATGCCATCAGCATCATAAGCAAGTTGAATGGCTGCTGATATGTTATCACAAACTTGCATGAACATGATGCCAAGCAGCGCGCCTTCATCAATGTAATGCATTATAGATTCATGAAGATCAACGTAATTAGAACGCATAGTAGATTCAACATCACCCAGCATCTGTTCGAATTCTTTCTTATCCATTGTTTTCTCCTTTATTCCGCTTGTTACGGAATATTTCTTTTATATCTTCAGGAATTTGTTCTGACTCTAGAAGATAGTCTTGTATCTGTTGGGGAAGACTCTCAAAGTTTTCTATAAGTTCATCCACTTTTTTTACATGCAATTCCATTCCATCAACAGCGAATGAATCATCAGAGAATGGTTCGCCAAAGAGGTTACATGCATTGTCTTGAATCAAACCAACAAAGTAACTTAACCCATTAACCATGTGGTCATTGATACGAACAAACAATTCTTTCATATGATCTCTATTGCTAATGTCAAGATCATCCCAGTCCTCAATCATTTGATGCAGATACATAGGCAGCTGACCCATTTTAACTGCCCAATCTTTTAAATCACCTAGGAGGGTGCCAAACTGCATACGAACAGCAAAGGCATCATCTTGTTCTAGGTTAATTTCAGGTGTATCCATTTGGATCTCCTTATTAATAGTTGGATGGGCCCGTTGGAAGTTCGGGTGGAACCCATACCCTACACACCTCAACCTAGGTGTAGCAGTCCAGTCTCAGTGCTGGCAACCCCTTCATTATCCGTAGGTCTCAGGCATACCTCTGTAAGCTTTCCCTTACAGTGAATGTGTTGTAGTAAACAGGGACGTTGTGCGAGCTGCTTGTGGATTTACTATCCCACGTCGGATGGCATCTTGTATAATTACTACAACAACAGTACCTATACACACCATAACAGTATGTATAGGCCGAGCTTTATTCCTGTCGCTATGCTCAAAGCGACCTGTGTTCCTACATTTATCAACACAGAAGCTATACTACCCTTTTCGCTGATTAGTTTGCGACGCATCAAGGTGCGTTCCCTTTTCATTTAAAGATATAAAATATCTAGGTAGAAAACACCTCCATAAGCTTCACTGACCTCATGGTGCGCATTGGTATTACGATACCAGCGAGTGGGTTTTTTACGCTCACCACTATTAGCCATGTTATACAACTAATTGAAATTAATTAGTTGTAGAAATATTATTGGCTTTCTTAAGAATCTCAAATACTTCTTCTGGGACTTTAAGATTGGCTACTAGCAGCGTATTGCATAAGATTGCAATGGCATCAATGCTACCATTGATAGACTTTTGCGTTATATTAACAAACTCTAAAAGCTTGTCGTTCTTTTCATCTTGCAAATCAACAACCTCAACAAGATGTTTTGCTACGTTGCGCAAAATTTCTTTGTCATCAACTGTTTCAATCTTATCAAAGATGATTTGATTTTTTTCTCTCATAGTTACCTCCTAAGATAACTTACTAGATGCTCAGGGATTCAACAACATAAAGTGTAGAACCCCTGAGCTACTAGAATGAACTACTAACTATCGTACTTGCCAAGCAACGCTTCGCGGATAGGACCCGATGGATTGTTAAAGCGTCGTAGTGGCAGGCCAGAGTTGAATGCTTTGACAGCTGCGCTAGCACTTGGAATCATAATGATTTTATGTTTCTTGATTAGCTTGGCACACTGGATAGCAAGATTATTGCTACGATAACCATGAATGCCAAAGACATGACCGTCACTAACCCAAACAATTTCTTCACCATGTTTCCTGTGGCGCAGAGCCCACGTAAGAGCAGTGCCATCGACACCGTTACCATGACGTGCAACATCTTCAAAGTTGCTTACACGCCAGCCACGATTAGCAAGTATGTGAGCATTGGGAGCACCTGGAGTACCAGAATCACTGTAAGCCAAGATCAAAGCAGCTGGTGCTGATTCAACAATAGCTTCGATGTCACTCTGACTAAGGTTCATAGAGCCACTGATGTCAAAGACAACAACACCACCTTTGACTTTTACCTTGTTGCCAAAGATACGACGCTCAGGGTCAGTAAGCAAACGACCAGGATAAGCAATAGACTTACCCATCTGCCTAGGACGACGCTTACGCTTCATGTACCCAGTAACTTCAACAGTCAGAGGCAGATCCTCATTGAAGATAAGAGGACCAAACACGTCCTCAGTATTCTCATTGGGATCTGTATCAAACTCAAAGTCTTCAGGCAAGTCCTTGACATCAAGAGTAGAACCACCAGGATCATAACCACGAAGAATTTCTTCAACCGTAGGCTCACCGTAATTGCTAACCTTCTCGTCCTCCTTCTTCTTGATAGCTTCCTTGATGCTCTTGGGAGCTAGGTCACCACCTGCAATGTAATCAGCTGCACTTGATGCAGAATAAACACTGTTGTAGAATCCGCTTGGACCATAGACACCATCACCATAACTAGCTCGTTCAGTAGCACCGAGCTCGTCTATGCCACTATCGTAGTTACCCTTGAGTGTAGCATTGAGCTTGAGAAGCCGCTTGCTCCATTCAGAATTAACACTGCGTACACCAGCATTGAATTGTTCGAAACTCTTGGTGCCGAAGTTCATCAGAGTGAACTGAACACATTGGTTCCAACCATGATCATTCTTGGTGGTAGCAAGCCGCTTGCCTAGGACTTTTTCTGATCCATCAACATCGATCGTAATGTCCATGACACTAGCGAACCTGCGAGCAATGTGGTTGATACGACCTTGCTCTGCAGAACGCAATAGGTTTTCAGTTACACCAGAACCATTCCATGACTTGGCAGCTTGTTTAAAAACAGCATCACTCGTAGGAGTAATACGAAGCTTAACCAATTCACGCAACTGGACCCAACGTGAGTAGTCGTCACCCGACAATGGGACAGACAAGATACCCTTGGCAAAGTCAACACCAACATTGAAATCACCAGCTGATGGAGCAACATCCCATTCAACATTAGGATCGAGGTCACCCCGGTACGATGCAACCACTCCAGGAAGTGGCTGCACCGTACGGGCAACGATCGGCATACCGTCGTTGATGTCAGTCATTAGAGACTGACCTCTTCGCTCAACGTAGCAACACGCAGAGAAGCAACGATCTGCGTAGCCATTGCCTCGCTGAACGCAAGTGCAGCAGCACGTTCAACAGAGAAAGCACCAGTAGGACTGGCAAGCAACTGATTGAAGTACATCATCTGTCGCAGAGACACACGCTGACCAGGCTTACCGGCTACCAGAGTTGCAGCAAGCATACGCTGATTCTCAGGAAAGCGCATCAAAGCCGATGGGTGAGGTGCGTTGATCTGAATGGCACATGAGAATCGGTCCCTAAGAGCAGCAGGCAATTCCTCCGGGTGCTCGATGTTGGACGTCATGACCACTGAGAAACCAGGTTGAGGCTTAAAGACCTCACCCGTGGTGTACACAGTAAACGACGCACTGTCAAAGGTGTCAGTGAACGCAAGCAGCTCAGCAGCAACATCGCTACCAGCCTTGTCGATCTCGTCAATAATGACACGTGAACCTCGCTTCCAGCCGCGCAGCATAACGCCGTCGACCCATTCGAAGTTACCGTTACCTACTGGCATGACACATCCACCAACGTGGGCAGTAGTCATGTCTTCAGTACAGATCAAGCGCTCGACACCACGGCTTACGTCACCGAAAAACATACCAGCGTATGTCTTACCGATGCCTGGCAAGCCAAACAACAGCATCTTGTCAATGCCTGCATTCAAGCAGTCACGGACATCTTGCCAGCACTTGGGCTCTGGAATGCCGCCGAAATCTTCGGCGTTATAGGTGCTAATCATAGCTACCTCCTTTGTTGTACTCTCCTCAGAAGTTGCCAGAGAGATTGACTCTGAGGCTTCTTCGTTGGAAGAATTATTATTGAGCACGGCATCTTCTTTGGTAAGAAGACCATTAGTCTGATTCAGCAAAAGCCTCATCAACTCTTCGTGTTCAAGCATGTTTCCTCCTAATGGAAACTGTGGTGTTACCCACACCTATTGCGTGGTGCAATAGGATTTTTTTACTACAACTTACTTGATAGCTTCGATGCGAACTGCTTGCATCCTGTCATCAAACTGCACAGACGCGCCCTTGTAACCACGAGCCATTGCTTCGGTACGGAGCCTGTTACGCCAACTGGAACGACGAATCCCTGCTGATTCAGGAACCGTAAGATTCATGTCAGAGTAAAAGACAACGTGCGGTTGACCATTGAGCATTGTGTCAAACCATGACTTGTAAGCAGACCAATTCACGTACGGTGTAGTACGCTTGGCCTTCTTAGCTTTGGGCTTGACTGTCTTGGTCGCAGTCTTAACATCAACAGATTTAGTGGCAACCTGCTTTTTGTCATTGCCAAGCGTTTCAATTGCCATGATGGTTGCTACAACTTGATCGTTGGTAGCGGGACAACCAAGCACTGCCTCAACAGCATTGCTAACGGTATTGATTTTTTCGATCATTGACTTTGTCATGATGTCTCCTTAATTAACAGCCATCTTGCCACTCAGGCAAGAAGCCATTGTTTCTTTTATAGTACCAAACAGCAACAGCTGATTGTTGATCAGTAGTTGCAAGCTCAGGCGATGTAGGTAAACCAGTTATGTACTGACTGGCATACCACCATATGTGTGGCATTATCTGGTACCATCCACCAGCGTGTGAGTTAATCTCAACGCTGAAAGAATGATTTCTGCTTTCCTTGTACCGAATACAAGCAAATGTTTCCTGCGCTGCAAGCGGTAGCTTCCAGGTGGGATCACTAGCATCAGGCCAGGTAGCAGTTGAGTCGTATGAGCGAGTATCCCATCGTGTTAACTCCAGGGGCAATGTTGTGGTAGTAACAACCACAGCCCTAGGTGCTTGCTTCACAACTACCGTAGTAGTTGGTATAGCATGATGAATTACTGGATCGCTGTTCAAGCTGGGCAACAGTGAGAACACTGCACCAGGCAAACAAACAATCACAAATGCTCTTTTATACCAGGTTATCATTTTATTTACTCATCTTTCCCTTTCTGTGAACGATAAAGAATGCGTTGCTGTGCTTGATCATTGTTCTTCTCTCCTAACAACAAAGCCAGTGGTACCACAACGTTCCATGCTGTGAGTGATACCATTGCTAGTAATTGCAAGCAAGTTACCAAGCTTGGTTGGTTCAAACAATAAAGCTTCACCGCAAGAGCAGATGCGTGAATCGTTCTTGGTTTGTTCTGCCATAGTATACTGCCTTTCTTTGATTTGAGTAGGTACTATGTATATCTTACACAACACCAACGCAATTTTTTAGCCTACAACTGTTCAATAAGTTATCCGCGTAATCCATGCGCCGTCCACGCAATCTTTCACAGATAACAGTGATTGAGTTGTATAATACCTGATCAGAGGGTGTGTATAACTTACACTAGTCCTCTTCGCGTGTCCACTCAAGAGTTTCAGTGTCCAGAGTGTAGCTGGTGGTATCATTTGAGTGTGGCCAGTGCTCGTCAGGATCACTGTAGTAATCCTTGGCAACTGTGACCGTGGTAAAGAATACTATTGCAAGCAATAGTGCAAACCAGAATATCAACATGTTATCTTTCCTCCGCTACTTGGTACTCATTGCTTAATATCATAGCTTCAAACTTAGATAATAAACGTTTGGCATCATTATTTGTAATGATAATACTTTCATCTCCTATTGTAATAGACCAGGATTCTTTGTCCCACAGATCGATTTCAAGTGGTGGACAACCAGTGTCTTTAACAGAAGGTCCTCGGCACTGACATTCTACAAGTTGAGGAGCTACTAACATAATGATACCTTTCTTGTTGTTTGGTTTAATCCAATGCTTTACTGCTTGCCGAAACGCTTGGCAAAAGCAGGTGTACCGCCAAGCACAAAGCTATCACAGCATGCCTTGCAAATGATAACTTGCATGGTATTCTGGACTAGTGCCTCATCTGCCAGGTCGGTGTACATACCGTAACCATCTTGAATGAGTATGTCCCAACCGTCCTCGGGCTGATCTGGATGGCCAAACACTGTCTTGATCTGTGCATCGCACCGATCGCAACTGATAGTTTCAACTTCATCTATTGACATGGTTGTTTTCCTTTCTTTAGTTTGTGACGCTCAACAGCTGATTGTCATTGTTGGTTAGTACCAGGTGACGAAAGCTGCTGATAACCTTGTGATCAGGACACTCACGCTCCCATAGTTCACCATGACGGTCAGCGCGCATCTCAAGAGACCAAGGCTGACCATCACCATCAAGCAAGCTTATTATGCTGCTGGTGATTGCAAGGTACTTGTTGGCAAGCTGTTCAAGACCACTAGAACTATTGGCAAAGTTATAGAGCTTGTCCAGTGTCCAGATGTTACTTTGTATGGTCTGCATCTTGAGCATGGCAAGACGCAATGAATGCTCGCAGCTATAGCCCAGCATGTGAATGTGAATTCTGTCACGGCCAAAGGGTACGTCATTGCCACTGTCCCTGAAGGCCAGACCACGTTGAGTGTAGGCCCACAGGCAATAGACAGCAGGATCATACCCGTTGTAGATCACAGGTTTAAATTCCTGATTTAACTTCTCCAATAGTGTAGACACAATAGCCTCCTTAAGCAATAGATGTGTCAATGCAAGAGAGGTGTATGCCTCTCCCTGGGATATATGAATACCCCATCAAACTACCCACTCTATGGATAGATTGATCGGGTTGCCATACAATGATAAGTATACTTGTGATTAAGTTACCTTGGCTTTGTTTGTAGAACAAAGACCAAAATCCACTTGTGAAACTATTGAATGTTCCACGTGAAACATATTAATGGTATATCAAGCAAGCACCTGTACGTCGCTCGGAGTTGAGTCTAGCCATGTTTAACTTAGATCTTACGTCTATCTACGCTCATGGCGGTACAAGTTTAGCGTGTGTGTAACCCAATTGCTTAGGGGTTGGTCATCAATGACCCCGCATTTAACGCACTTGATATACCATTGACATGTTCCACGTGAAACATATATCGAATCGATATGTTAACTTAGATTGAACGTGACATGTGTCTGTCCTTACTCTGATAGACGTCGACGACCACCACCAGCACGAACAATGCCCTTGGGTGCATCAGAAGTGCGCGCAGGGATTGAACGTGACCAACGGATCTTGTCAACGATGGACACGAGGTGACCAGTGTACGTCTTGCTGGTGAGCAGGAGCTCGCCAAGAGTAACACCCTTGATACGATCGACGCGTTCCTGATCCTTGGCATCCTCCTCGTCCTGGAAGATCGAGAACCTGATGGAGTAATCCACATCGTAGCCATCGTCACGGGTGGATGCCCGATCGTACTCGTCCCACACCAGACCATCGTCGTGGTGGCTGGCTGCTGTCTTGGCAGCCTCCACACTGGTGAACACGCCGAGAGTGCTGTGACTGCCAGGGCAACAGCTGCACTGACTGGCGTAGCACTGCAATAGATAAACTACTTGCATAACTTCCTTTCTTTGTTTGTTGTTACGTCATTTGACGTAGTTCTCCAGGAAAGCATGAACCTTCTTGGAGACCATCTGTTGATGGGGGTACTACTCTTTGCCCAGTTCTATGAGCTTTTCTCCTCTAAGACAGATTTGTTTTAGTTCTGAGATAGTCATGCACACTGCACGCAGGCCTCGCACCTCAGCATTGTAATAAGGATCGTCATCCTTATCCTGATGCTTTTCCAACATCAATAGGGCCCGTCCATAGACACTTGGCAGCGCCAACCACATGTAGGTACGAGCATCTACCAATGGATCTGGAATGCATTCTTTGCCAGTGGATACTTCCCGATGGCCGCCAAGGCCCCACTTGTGATCGCGTAGTCCATCAGAGTCATTGCTACCAGGCAAACGGGTGATTGCATCGCCACCACGATCTGTGGATAATTCCCAGAATCCACACTCGCAAGATTCCCAAACGTACTCTCGTGCTGTCATCTTTCCTCCTCCACACTGATAGCACGCACAGTAAATCGGACACTGTCATCATCATGGCCATCCCACTTGACCCGTGGTACATCTGGATCCAATTGTGATTCACAATCATTGACGTCGATGGTATAGGTAGGTTGCGTTGGTAGCTTGAAACCCAACTTGGATTCCACACTCTCTAGTGTAGGAAAGGCTACACCAACAATGCGACCAGTGATAGCATCACCATCAATGAACTCTGCATCAAGCAGGTAGTAAGTCTTGTACTGCATGGTCCCTCCTTAAGGGGTAGATTGAATGGCCCTAATTTATATACCGGGTAGGGCCAATCCGGTGGGTGACTCTAATTTATATGCCGGTTAGAGTCAATCCGGTTTGAGGTTGACTAGACCTCGACGGTGACTGGCGTCACGTCGTCAACTGCGCTAGCAGTCTCAGTCGCAGCACGCTGCCCCTGCAATGCCTTGAAGGCAGTGTAGAAGACCAGCTGACCACGGACACTGAAGCGCACTGAGTCCTTGCGCACGTCAGCGTTGCTGTTGAGCACCTCGTGGTACTCAGCAATGGCGCCAGTAGCGTGCACGTCACTGATGAATGAGTCCATCAGGTCAGTGCGACCGAGCAAGACCGGCACGTTGCCTGACTTCTTCACGATGAAGAAGCCCTGCGTACCGTCAGGAGCCGTGTCGATGATCATCGAGGAGTTACCCCAGATGCCACCAGCACGGTTCATGCTTTCCCAGTCCGTAGCGCTACCAGTTACGACGTCGATGTCACGAGTCGCAATCGGGTAGGCCAGCTTGCCCCGCTCATTGGTGAACAGCTCACCAACGATCTGGATCTGGCGACGACGCTTGGTGTACGGCTTGCGGTACTCCAACAAAGGAGTGATCGCCATGCCTTCCTTAACCACGCTGACCAGGTTCTGGTCAAGGCTACGTGCGTACTTGAAGTTCTCAAGTCCGAACGCATCCACGACCGTGCCCGGCTTGTGCGCATCTGGCTGGTCAGCCATGAACGCACGGACAGCGTCGCGACTGATCGAGAATGGATTGTATCCCCCGATCGCGAGGAACTGGGCGATGTCGACCAGAACTTCGTTGTCGCGTTCCTTCTCTTCGAGTGAAGAGAAGTAGCTGTTGAGCTCCTGTTCTGCTGCTGCTGCTGCAGCGCCGAAGTAGGAGTTGCTGCGAAGCTGCGCAGACGTCAGGCTGGAATTACCAGCATTTCCAAAGTGGTTCATAAGAACCTCCAAAGAAAGTACCAAGGTGGCGGTACCCCATCGCTACGAATGTAGCTGGGTATGAGACAGCAGTACCCTAACTGACCCTCACCTTCCCAGGTGTGGGATTTAAACTTCAACCCAGTACAACAGGTTGAAGTACAACAACACAATCCGACTAGCGGATAGTGATGTCGACCTTGTTGATCTCAAAGAGAAGCTTGTTGCCATGCTTGACGGCGCTCTTGATTTCGATCGTTGCCATGCAGCCAGCAATCTTGTTCTTGCGAACGATGGCAGTGTACGGAATGAATGCGCACTCGAGGAATTCCTGGACGTACCCTTGAGCGTCAGAGAGACAATCAAACTTGCCGAGTGTCTCAGTGATTGGCAAACCCTTTGCAGGAGTGCGAGTGATTGTAGCAGTGAATTGCTGTGCCATGATGAGCACCTCTTTCTTTTATTACATCTGCATGGAAATTTTCCATGTCAGATAGCACTCGGGGTTGGATTCGAACCAACATCTCCTATCAAGTGGGGCTTGAAGGTGCTTTGCTTAAGCTACCCAAGTGGTATCAGCTAGTTAGCTGGTACGAACAGCTCGCTCTGGGCTTTTTCCCAGATGAGCTTGCCGTCTGCTGCTTCGCGGCAGTACAGGCGTGGGATAATAGTTGTGCAAACCCAGCGTTGACCGCCAGCTTCACGCACACTACCAACAACAATCTCGTCCTTGGGACGAATCAAAGATGCCGACATGGCATCCTCCTTTCTTTATTGTGAGTGGGCCCGTTATTGTTCGGTGGAGCCCATACCGTTTTTGTTGGGAAACCTATCCCAGGTGCCACTTGTTGCAGATGCTGCACTTGTATGCAGAGTCTGGGTTGTGGTTGCCGTGATGGGATGCAACGATCAAGGCTTCCTTGGCACTGTTGAATGCTGCCTTGGGTTGCCCTGCTCGTGATCCTGTCTTGGCAATGTGTTCGTTGGCTGGTCCTACAGCTCCGGTGTACTCACGGTCTGTCTTGACCTCAACAACACGTCCGTTGATAGTTACACCATCAATGGTACGCATCTGACGAACACTGTCACCAGTGGAGCGGACGCTGTCGAGAATCCGATCAAGGTCAAGCTCCCGTGGTGATTGACGACGACGGGTCTTACTCATAATTCACCTCCTTCTCCAACCCTGGCCTCGACCGACCAGTGATTGGGAGTATCTAGAGGGGTGGATGGAAACATCAGGGGTACTACAATGTCAGCATGGCTTCGCGCTCAACTTCAGCAGCGAATACAATGTAACGGTATCCAAGGTCACGCAGGTTAAGGCGGTAAGCTTGGTTCTCAGCAGCAGCCAGTGTCGGTCGCTCATCGAATGCAAACCCGTCTTCGAGAACAACGTAAGTTGTCTTCCAAGACTTGACAGCGTATCGAGGTGCGAACTGTACCTTGACCAGTTGCTTCTTCTTCTTCTTGCTCTTTTTCATTTCACCTCCTTTGACTCACCTATCATCGAAGTGATAGCATGAGGTTTCCTAGTAATGAATAGAGCACAGCACTATGAACTAAATACCACAGTCCATTTCAACAGTCAATGCATCAAAATCGCGCACTTGCTTGACTTCAAAAGCACTCTGAGTAACTTGTACGAGTGCATCACGCATTGCTTGTCGCTCACGTTCAAGCCGAGCAAGACGCTTGTCACGACGCTCTTGAGCAATCTCTGCAAGCATCGAAGCATTAACCCAACGCCAGACGAGATTGCGTTGCTCGTATGAGTGCATCAAGCAGTACTTGTTGTCACCAACTGTGTGCTCAGCTTCGCTGAGACACTTGGCAGATTGCCATGCGCACAATGTTGTTGTCTTTATCATATTCACCTCCCTTCTCTAACTATCCAGTTTTTCAACCGTTGAGGATGTTTTGAACTACTCTGTAGCTACGTACTCGAGCTCAGCATCTCTGTACTCAGCACGAGCAGCTATGCACTTAGCCTCAGCAGCATCGAGCTTATCCTCAGCAGATTTGAACTTAGCCTTAGCATCTAAGTACTCATCCCAAGCAACTCTGTACTCAGCATGAGCAGCTATGCACTTAGCCTCAGTAGCATCGTACTTAGCCTCAACAGACTTAGCCTTAGCAGCTTTGAGTTTGTCTTTAACTCGTTTAATCATATTCACCTCCTCTCTTTGTTTGGTACGTCTTATGACGTAGCTCCCCAGGGTGGAATCAAACCACCTCAACTACTTCCCCTGATGAAGGGGGGACCACATTATAGCTGCGTACTCGTACTCAGCCTTAGCAGCTTCGCACTTAGCCCAAGCATCATTGCGCTTAGCCACAGCAGCTAAGACCTCAGCATCAGTATCGTCGTACTCAGCCCAAGCATCGAGCTCATCACAAGCAGCTTCGAGCTCATCACAAGCAGCAAAGTACTTAACCCGAGCAGCATCGATCTTGTCTTCATCTAGCGTATCCATATTCACCTCCTCTCCTTGTTAGTAGGAACAAATCAACAGCTAGGACCAGGCGCGGGCTCCGAGCTCAGCTCGAATAGCTTTGAGCTCAGCCCAAGCAGCATCGCACTCATCACAAGCAGCTTCGTACTTAGCCTTAGCAGCTAGGTACTTATCCTCAGCAGCATCGACCTCAGCATAATCAGCATCGAACTTAGCCCAAGTAGCTGAGAACTTAGCATCAGCAGCTTTGTACTCAGCCCAAGCAGCTGAGCACTTAGCATCAGCAGCTTTGAACTTAACCCAAGCAGCATCGAGCCTATCTTTATCTAGTGTATTCATGATCACCTCCTCTCTCTTGCCCGCTGTCGAAGCAACGGCACAAGGTTCTCTTGCATGTCAAGCACACATTCCCCTACAAGTTCATAATCTTTTTTGTAGTGAAGCGCTCGACCATACCTAAGGCTTAAAACCGCAAGACCCCCTCGAGCACTTCCAGAAACATTGATCTTTTAAGAGGGGGGGGGCAATCAGCAGAAACTCTATTTCTAGCAAGGAAGGTCGCTTTAAAAAAAACGGCGGGGGCCCTGGGGCACTTTCCAGAACTACTGGGTTTTAACGGTGTATCTGGATTGCAGTAGTATATAGAACTTTATAAAAGGAATACAATGAAAAATTGGATCCCAGACATGTGGCAGCGTAAGGTTGCACACTCTGATGAATATAAAACATTCTCGGAATTTGCAAAGCACGTCAGAGATCACCATTCTGAATTCCTCAACGGTGATGCGAAACATGTCCTCAACGGTGCTGAGTACGATCCCGATTCATTTTTCCCAGAAGTCGCAGCTCACATAGACGAGATATACAGACCAGAGTACATTCAAAATATGATCCGTAGTTATACGAGGCAAATTCACCCGGAAGCTTATAGGGAAAGTCCCCAGGTCACAAACATATCAAATGAAATTTGCGGATGTGGTAATCCTGCTTATGCAACTGGAGCAGATGGCCATCCCATTTGTAAGGAACATTTATTCAAAGAGCTGGGTGGCGCGGGACACTTGGGGGTTGGCGTCGAACCGTTTGACTCAGACTCAGCTCGTCAAGAGATAGATAGTATCCCATCATTTACAGATGAAGAATGGAAAGACATGAAAATTACGTTTAATGGCGAACCTCATACTGGCAGTAGAATAAACTGGCAACTTCCAGGAGCTGTTAAATACGCTCATGATGACCTACACCCATGGCCGATGACTGAGCAGGAAGCAGCGACTCACGTTTTAAGCAGCGGGCACCATGAAGAAATAATAAGAGAAATGATGTCCCAGTCCGGTTTGAGTCGTGAAGAATCAATTCAGGGTATATTAAAATATATCAAAAGCCCTTTGAGAACCCACACAATGCTTCATAAAAACCAGCCATTTGGCAAGTCTTCTCATGAGCACGATGAAGAACCATTAGAAGTAGATGTTCCTGAAACTATTGAAACAATTATACCAACTACTATCGGTGTTGGTGCTAATGCACGTCGTGCTGATAAAACTGACAAACTAAATTCAGGAAAAGATCACTGGCAACAAAGATATGCAATGGACGAAGGCGAATTTGGTGAAGCAACGAATCCCGAACAACACATAATGACCATTCCATGCAGAACGTGTAACGTAGACCAAAACATTTCCGTTAGCCCAGAACAACAACGACAATTACAATTGCCCAGAGCGCAACGCCCCCTCATTCAGGATATCCTTCCTCACCATCCTGTAGGTGTACGTGAGCTATTCATCTCAGGAACTTGTGATCCTTGTTGGAAAAAAATGTTCAGATAAAAGGAATACAATGAAAGATTGGAATCTACGTTATGCCAGTGAAATGGATGAACAAACACTAAATCGTCTTATCCCAACTACTAGCAGTGAAATTAGAATGAATCCATATAGTCGTAGTGTTCAAAAGCATGTACTGCACAAACCAGTTGGTAATCTTGATCATATTATTACAGTTGTAGGTAAGTACCCAAAACTTATACACCACCGTGCCTACATGTATGAAAACGAATCCACAGAACCAACTGGATGGGGCGAACACGCTACTGAAGCATTATACCAGCACTTTTTGGAAGAACCAATAGTTTTGCCCAATCAAGATGATAGGCACCATCCTGATAATCACCAACACATACTTCATAGAGTTAAAAGTTGGATAGCCAAACAAGTATAAGCTAGTTTGAAGAAGACGGATCACTTCTACACATTTAAGGAATACAATCATGAAAAATTGGAATCTACGTTATGCTGCTGAAATGGACGAACAAACACTAAATCGTATTGTTCCCACTACTAGCAGTGAAATTAAAATGAATCCAGTTAGCATGTTTAATAATTATAGTGGTCAAAATAATTATAGTGCTCAAATGCATTTATTGAACAGGCCAATTGGTAATCTTGGTCAAATTATGACACTTATAGGTAATAATTCAAGATTTATACCCAACAATGCCTACATGTTTGAAAACGAATCCACAAGAACTGAATGGGAAAGCCAGGCTAATGAAGCATTACAACAGCACTTTGAGGAAGAACCAATAGTTTTTCCCAATCAAGATGATTTGCACCATCCCGACAACCACCGATACGTACTTAATAGAGTTAAAAGTTATGTGGCCAATCAAGTATAAGCTAGTTTGACCTTGCAAAAAATTCGGGCCAAGTGTCTGGTCTGGCGCGGCACTGTAATTTACACTGTAAAGCACCATAGTATATACAATCCAAAAGAAGGAACGCAGTTATGAGCGACTATATCACTAGCAGGCGACAACTCAAAATAGCCAGTGAACTGTTGGAACAACAAATTCTAATGGAAATCACAGAGCTAAAGGATATGGCCTCTCGACTGCTGGGCACCGGTGAAAGTCTACCAACCATCTTGCGCCATGACCGTGGCCACGATGATTGGCATCGCAGCATGGGCCAGGAGCCCTGCACCAGCGAAAGCGATTGCGCCAGCAAGGCACAGGTGCACAAGAGCATGGAACACCGTGCCAGTGCACCGCAGCCCAGCATTAACGACACATTAGAAGCTCTTGAAAGAGTAGAATTCAACTATCGCACTCTGTCCAAACAGCTTGCAGCACAAGGCCTGCACACCGAGGCCGCAACGCATGCTGAGCATGCACAAAGTGCACGAATGGGCCTGGATGCCTTGAAAAGGCTAATAGAACAGCAATGAGTTGGAATGTGCACACTAACAGTTTGAGTGCTCGGTATTCCAATGGCAGGATCTATGACTTTAATTCGGGTCGCGATATAACACCACTGCCACCAGTGAGCAGAGCGCAAGAGCATCCCGATGAAATCTTTGAAGAGCTTCCTGATATCAATGCGCTTCTAGATCAGCACAGTGAACTCTTTGACATTCACAATGCTGAACTGCAAAGGCCAAAGCTTGACCAGCAGTTGCGTGATATGCACGCTATGGCCATGAAGTATCATGCGTATGCCTGGCATGCACTGCGCAACTACCCAGATCATCCAATTAGCATGATGCTCAGTGGAATGGCCAAGGGACTGGGCTACAACACAATGATGAAAAATCAATAGCAAAGGCTTGCAATCATTGTAGATTGTAAAATTTTTTCAAGGCCTGGCTGCATGGGGGCGCGTGGCTCGCTAACTTATACGCAAATGGCAAGTAAACAAACGCTTTTATTGTAGGAGTATATATGGAATACTATAATTTTTTAAAGGTTGCTTACAGTGAAGGCAATCACAATCACACTCCCGGTCAAAGCTGCATGCACTGCGATACAATCGGTCACTTGATCAGTGAACTCTACATGCGAATTCGTCATCCTGGTGCTGCCACTGGCAAGAATCCACTGGATAGATTGCGCAGAGCCATTCCAACCACTCGAGCTGACAACAATCTGACTTCAGATAGAAGCATAGGCAATGATTTTACCGGGCCAATCAATCTTGATCTTGGTATTATAAGACAGCTGGATGAAAATCGTTTGAGTCTATTGCCTGATGAAACTCCAGAAGAGGAAACCACCTGGATGATTGATGAGCCCAAAGATTAGAATGCTATTATGAATAAATTTAATAGCAAGACTCATAAACTATCAGCAGCGGATGACTCTACTGACCCTGTTCTTAAGAGTGTAATAGGGCAACCTATTGATAGTATAAGAACTATACACAATGGCAGTAGTATGGGTATTGCTGGCTCAGCAATACATCCTGATACAGTTTCAGACAGAGTTGCTGGTCATATAGCTAGACTTTACCTTGGTGCAATTGACAATGATCCCAGCAAGGTTAGTCCTATTGCACAAGAGCTTGCTGGTATTAAAATTGAACCGATAAGAGAAGGCAACAGAGCAACAGAGGACAGCACTATAACAATAGATCCTAGGGCTAGTCGTCTTGTACGATCACGATCATTGCATGAATTTTCTCAAATACCATTAGAATACACATCAGAGGAAGAATCTGGAATTGGCGAAGGCCTTTATACCGGCATTAATCTTACAATGGACCATTTTTTTAGAGATCCTGAACTGCCAACTCATATTGAAAATGGAAAGACCTTTGCCGCTGGTCACATGGACTACCCAGGCTTTGGCGAAATGATTGTGTGGCCGCACACACAGCTTGGCCAGGTGCATAGTTGGGTGCATGATCTATTGCATAGACACATAAGCAGTGGTCAATGCGATGAAGAACACATGCAAAGTTTGATAGCTGGACTTGGTGTTGTCAGCCAAGCAGCTGAACCCAAAGAAGAACTTGGCAAGGGCGGAAAGGCCCTTGGTTGGGAACCCTTTGATTTCGATTCACCAATACAACAATTAAAATACCCAGTGCCCCTTCATCATGCAGTTGAACAGGTGCTTGGCAATGTGCGTCGTTCACCTGGTATCAGATTGCGAAAAACTGGCAATCCCGATAGAGATGCGTACTACCAACATCTTTGGGATAGCATTCCAGATGTTCGCTTTGGCCTTGACCTTTCACCAATGACATTAAACGCTGCCAGCCAAACAAGTCGTAGTCTGTTGTTTGACCAACAGCACAAGATGCGAGTGATGGATAGTAGACGTGATGATCACGATCCATTGCTTGCTAACATTGTTGGAGGTGTTTTGTTAAGAAAAAAGAGCATCACTGGCCTTGATCTTAGTGCTCTTGCTCCACGAACCGGCATAGCCGCTGGGAATCTTGATTGGGACACAGGTGGAGCTCAGGCAACTATGAAAGCGCTTGGAATTGCGCAACAAAGAAGGACACAGGGTGCAACCTATCCAGATGCGTTGGCTATTAGTGGTATGGAAAAAGCCACACCTGAGTTTTTAGCTCAGGTCAATCTGCTGAGTAATATTGGTCCTGGACAAGATATTTCTGGAATTCAATCGGATATAGATGAACTTAGAAAACGATACCGTGGTAATTATACACCAAAAGGTAAATAATAATAAGAATGTAACATTAAAGCACTTGACACAGAAAAAAATCTCCTATATATTTAATATTTAAGGAATCCAATGAAAAAAGGTTGTTCTTGTTTGGGTTGTATTGTTAAAAAACACTATCAATCAGTCAAAAAACAAGATTATTCTACACAACAAAATGCATTTAAGGCAAATACTGACCAAAATGCTCTTGTTTGTTCACTAATTATTAGTGATACCAGTAAAGATGCTGGCGATAATACTGTATTTTCTCAGCAAATTACAATTTTTGAGTGCCATGATCTTGTAAAATTGCTCCTTGGCTCCTCAGCAACACTAAGTTACAATGAAAATCACGATTTAACACTGAAAGTAAATAAAATACATGAATAATATGCTTGATTTAACAAAAGCACATCTAACAAAGCCAAAATTTCGTTTAAAAGCAAGAAAAAAACGCAATCATGGAGATGATTACCTAAATTTAGAGTATAGAAACACAATTCCACACCCGAGCAAGCGATCTGATCGTTAATATGTGGATTTGGAGCTGGGTTCTTGCATTTATAGGTGCTGGTGGAATCTATGTTGTAGGAAAAAAGAAAACATATGGCTGGTATGTGCTAATGATCAGCGAAATGTTGTGGACCATTTACGCAGTGACAACACATCAGTACGGATTCTTGCTTGCAGTCACACTTTACAGCGCAGCATACATAAAATCTTACTTGCGATGGAAAGAAGATGACGATGACTGATCGCATTGTAGGTAAATTAGGTAAGCTAGCACCAAAGAGGCCAGAGGGCTTGCGCATGCTTGCTTTCTATCAGAGCAACCCACTGCCAGTTGCTCCTGACAAAGTAAATGTACCAAGCGTTAGTGATTGGGGAATGTTAGCCAATGACAAATATGGTGATTGTACCTTTGCTGGTATTGTTCACGCTCGCATGGCCAATGCAGCTGCGCTTGAACTTACAGAGACCTTTCCCACTGATGAAGAAGTGGTTGCTGCCTATTTGGCATATACCAATGGTCAAGATTGTGGAGCAGTAGAAGCCGAACTTTTAAAGTACTGGCAAAACAATGATCTCTTTGGCAGCAAGCTGGCAGCATTTGCTCCAACTGATCATGCTGATTTTGATGAATTAAAAAGTGTTATAGCAAGCTATGGATTGATCTATATTGGTGTAAGGCTTCCTGTAACCTTTCAACAACAATTTGTTTCAGGTCAACCTTGGGATCTTACTGGGACCCCAGCCGATCAACAGATTGAAGGTGGTCACTGCGTGATACTCGTTGGATACGATGCAGATCATGCATATTGCATTACATGGGGACGTGTTCAAGCTGTTACCTGGCAATGGTTGCGCAGTTATATGGAAGAAAGCTGGGCTCTTATAACCCCAGAGATTGTAACGCATGGTGAGTACGGGAAGATGCGTTTTGCTGAACTAATGACAGACTTGGAGAAATTATAATGAGTTTACCAGATCGCAGTGAAGCATGGGAAGAAAGTTTAGATCCACGCTTGGGCAGTTGGTACAATCCAGCAAGCTGGGGAATTACAAAGGACATTGGCAAAGACTTTAAGGACGTAGCCACTGGAAACTTTGGCCAACTTGGCAAGGATGTTGGAAAAACTATTAGCGAAGGTGTTAAAGATATAAAAGGAATCAACAAGACTGTTGACAATGCTGCTAAATCAACATGGAATTTTGCTAAAGATCACGCAGGAGAAATTGCTTTGGGCGTTGGTATGGGTGCGCTAGCATTGACTGGTGTTGGTTTGATTGCTGATGCTGGTATTGGTGCAGGGCTTGCCGCTGATGTTGCAGCTACAACAGTGGCCGAAACAGCAGGTGCAGGTGCAGCAGCAGCAGAAACAGCAGGCGCTGCAGCAGCAGCCGACACAGCAGGTGCAGCAGCAGCCGACACAGCAGCCACAGCAGCAGAAGATACAGCAGCCAGTTCTAGTGGTAGAATACAACTATTAAAAGATAAAATAACAAACAGCGCTCCTGCGCAAAAAGTTAAAGATATATATGATACCAAAGCTGTGCAAACAGTTAAAAACGTAGCAACAAACCCAGCAGTAGATATTGCTGCAAGCACAGCGTATACGCAAAATAATATGCCAACCATGCCAGAAATTCCAACTCCACCCGCTCCACCACCCGCTCCAACATCGTATGCAGCTGCCCCAGTTGATACGTCAAATAGTGCTACGGGACAAGCAGTAACTGGCCCGGCTTACACTGGTACTGGTGCTGCTCTTAACATTTCACAAGGTACAACTGGAGCAAAACAAGACAAGATTTTGGATCTTGTAGAACAATTTGGTTTGCATCCAAATGATATTAAAGCTAGTTTAACCAGTTGGCAATAACTAAAAGTGTTCGTAGAACGCTCTAGTAAATGATGAAACGCACAGCTGATACACCAAATGGAAATCATGGGATGGATGCCGACCTTGATACCATTGAAGAAGAAAACACGTTTGGCATACCAGGAACTAGTCGCATACCATCAAAACAATTGTTAGCTAGTATACGTAGACTTGCTGACATGGGCAATCAAGATGAAAACGCAACAGAAATAACAGCACCAACTGGAACTGGTAAGATCGATTTAAAAAAAGAACCACCTGCTGTTAAAAATGAAGGGCTTGCTAGTGTTAGTCCAGGTTCATTATCAACACTGATTGGAGCAAGTAAAATGAGTTTACAACAAAGAATAGCATATATAATGGAAAATGGTCAACCATTTTGCAATCACTGCGAAAGCCACTACTTTCCTAAGTCTTTGGGCATTACTGCATGTACCGATTGTGGTTGCAAACGCCCTAATGTTGATCATGGCAGTCAAGATGGTAACTTTTCTCGTGTAGAAGGCGGAACAGTTGCTGATGAAGTTGGTGGAAAAGAAATTATCAAAGTGCAATCTGTTAGATTGGCAAGCACCGATGACTATGTTAAATTGTTTAACAGCAAGATCGCTACTGACAGCGATAACTACAATCGTGGCTACAATGATGCTATGAATGGTCAGGAACTGGATGAGGACCTTGCTCTGCTCAGTGATGACTATTACAATGGCTATGAACAATATAAGTTTTTTAATAAAACGCCACAACAGAGTGTAAGACAAAATTTGTACGATATCAAGCCAAATAGCAATGGTATTCCACGCAGTTATGATCATCACCTAACTCCTGGTGAATTTGATCGTGGACCCATTCAATTGACAGATGGTCAAGGACGGGCTGCTGTAGCAAACAAATTGCCATTTCCAATTGACGTAATAGAAAAGTTCTTTGAGGTATAATACAATGAATAATTGCCCAGTTTGTGATAGCGGTCGTTTGCTTACTAAAATTGGTAGTGCTGGTGAAGAAACCTTTTGTTTAAACTGTCGACGCATTGTTGTTAGTGCTTCACTGGGCTTTGTATTTACAGCTGCTGGCGATGATGGTGTCAAAGAGTGCAGTGGACCATCAGAAGACCCAAGGCCAGGATTCAAGGGCCCAGGGCCAAAGTCCAAGTGCCATTTGTATGAACCAGGCAATGAAGAGACCAAAAAAAGAGCTTATGAAAAGGCTAAGAATGCTGCTTGGGTCTCACAACACAAGAAAAAAGCATCTACCATTGTAAATGCCACAATATTTAGCCTTGATCCTGCTGGTTCCAACCTTGTAGGGATTGATACTGCTACAGAAGCAAAGGCCGCTCCTGTCACATTGCGCAGCGTTGGAAGCAACCCAGTTGATACCGCTAGAAAGGGATTGCCACGTGCCGATAGCCCCGTTGCTGTAACAGCACCAAGTGGCATACAAAACTCAGGGCTTAGTGGCACAAGCCAGCTTGCTAGCAAAAGATTAGCAACATTAATACAAGAAGATATGACTAGAAACAATAAAGATATTTCACCAATTATGGGAAAACCAATGTGTACAAGTTGTGGAACAATACATGAAGGTGAATGTAAAACAGATCGTTAGTTGTATTAGTAACTAGGAAATAGAAAGATTTCATTATGTCATACGAAAACTTTGAAAACGAAATCAAGACTGCGGCAAATGACAGCACTTGGTTCAATGGTACGTCAGAAAGCATCCTTTTACGCCTTGACAGGCTTCAAGACCTTTTGGGCCGTGCACGGATGGCTGCTAGCACTCCTAACTTAAGCGATCGTGAACTAGAGCGCTACTCCAACACAATCACTCAGCTGTCAACTGAAAAAGAACAATTGGAAAAGCTTGCAAGTGAATACGTTGACTTTGACGTTGAAGATTACCTTAATAGCCTTCCTGGCGGAACAATTGCTAGAGAATACCGTGTTAGCAGCGCTGGAACCAGTGATTTGGGTGAAGATGATGGTAGTTTTCTGTATAGAACAGCTTCCAAGATTCAAGAAGAATACGAAGACAATGACTGGATTAGTTTTGTAACTGCTGGTGCTGAGGTTTGGGTTGAAGACCAAAACCATCATTTGCTCAAGAGTCAACTTAATACTCGTGAAGCTGCTGTCTACTACGTAGAACAAAAGACACTACCAATCCTTGATGTTATCAAGCGTGCTGCTATCATTGATAACTTTGTAGATAATGCAGAAATATGCCGTCGTGCTAAAAACGATATTTCTAGCTTTCGCACTATGAAGAGTGCTAGTGCCAAGAAGCTGTCCAGCAACTTTGTTAAAGAAGCCCTGGACGACTCCTTTGGAGATAATATAAACTGGCTGTAATATGAAAGACAGTTTGTTTGGTTTCCGACTTGTTGGAGCCGTAGAAGATGACACCAAGCAAGAGGTATCTGCTGATACCAGTCTTGTTGGTGTACTCAAAAAAATGCTTGCTGAAGCATATGTTCTTTACCACACTATCCATGGATTTCATTGGAATGTAACTGGTAGCGACTTCTATGAATATCACAAATTTTTTGATGAAATAGTAGATGATATTTATGAGCATATTGATCCTATTGCAGAAAATATACGCAAACTTGGTAGCAATACACCATTTGTTATGAGCCAATTGGCTGATCTAAGTAGCATTGATGAAACTGATCTTGTCAGTAAGAACGCTTTAGAACTAACAAAAAAGTTTTATGATATGAATGAACAATATATTGATCATATCAAGGATGCATTCAAAGTAGCTAACGATGCTAACGAACAAGGTGTTGCTAATTTTATTGCTGAGCGCATTGACATGCACCAAAAATGGTCATGGTTCTTAAAAGCATCTCTGGAAAAGTAATGGACTCCACTTCAGATAACATTGCTAAAGTAGTAGCATTGCTTACCGCTATCACCACTGAACAAGAAGATATTGCTTATCAAATGGTGTTAGAAATGGATCCTATTGAGTTGTTTAGTGCCCTTACTGGTGTACTATTGAGTGTTTTAAATAAATTATCTGAAGCTAGTGGTCAAACAGTAGAATATTATTTGCAAGAATTAGGAAAACTCGCTGTACACATGAAACGCAATGACTACTAGAATTAAAATAGATGAATTGCCAGATGGTATTACTGTAAATGCTTATAGTAATAAAACAGTAAAGCTAGAATTCCAATCTGAGACTATAAACTCGAGTAAGTGCTCTAAATGTGATATAATATTTGAAAGCATTCTTGTCACTAATAATGGTAGGCATGATGGCATTATAACAACAGCAAATAATAATACAGCTGTTTGGAAAAATTCTATGCCAAAGGATCGCACTCGTTGCATAAAGATGTTAGATGAAATTTTAATGACAAAGCTTGACAAACACAATGAAAGGCATAATAATGATTAAGTATAGTACAACACCAGGCAAAGATGCCAAGGCAATCACAAATAGCCCAACTGCCCCCATCAAAACAAAGGGTGGAGGAGCTGAAGCAGCAGATGCCTTGGACGTTGATTCAGATGGTGAAAACGCAACAGATTAAGGATAAAAGTGTCAGAAGACCAGCCAGTAGTACACATTGTAATTCCTGATACTCAGGCTAAAGATGGTGTGCCAACCGAGCACCTAACTTGGATCGGTCAATACATTGTTGATGAGTACCACAACAAGAACATCAAGATAATTCACCTTGGTGACCATGCAGACATGCCATCATTGTCAATGTATGACAAGGGCAAGAAAAGTATGGAAGGTCGTCGTGTTAAAGCAGACATTGAAGCTGCTAACGAGGCGTGGCGAATTCTTAACCAGCCTATATATGATTACAATGACAATCGTCGTAAAACAAAGCACAGTATTTGGAATCCAGAACGTCATATTCTCATTGGCAATCATGAAGACCGTATCAACCGTGCTACAGAAAATGATGCGCAGATTGATGGTTTGTTCTCTATAGAAGATCTTGATTACGAACGTACTGGTTGGAAAGTATCTGATTTTAAGCAAGTTTTGTGGCTTGATGGCGTGGCTTATAGTCATTACTTCTATAACCCAATGAGTGGCGTGCCATATGGTGGCAATGCCGATAATAGACTCAAGACCATCGGCCACTCTTTTACAATGGGCCATCAACAAACATTGATGTATGGTCTGCGTTTTGTTGCTGGTAAAAGCCAACATGGTTTGATAGCTGGTGCATGCTATTTGCATGATGAAGAATACAAAGGCCCACAAGGCAATGCTCACTGGCGCGGCATCATTGTCAAGCATCAAGTGCATGATGGTAGTTATGATCCAATGTTTGTTAGTCTTGATTATTTGTGTCGACGCTATGAGAATATGAGTTTGGAGCGGTTTAAAAAGCTTAAGTATCCGCATATGTAGTATATGGACGCTGCAAAAAACACTGGTCGCAAGAACTTTAAATGTATCTTTAATGACTACATTACAAAGGACAACCGTGATGCTGTTATTCAGTCTATCATATCTCAATTTCAAGGGTACTTTGCCGATCCAGAAGTGACTGTTGTTGACAATGGGTTTATTCTGTCACTAACTACCACTGATGAGCTCAACCCAACATCCATACGTGACAAGATCCTTTGGAACCGTTTTATTGAACGCGTAACCACTCAAGACAGCATCCGTAAGATTCAAATTCTTCGTTTACCACAGTCGTCCAATGGTTCAGTTGGTGGATTTGGTCCGCATGGAAGCGATAGCGGTGTTGATGAAATTATGATTTTAGATGGCAAGCCAATTCCTCATATGGAATATAAAATAGACAATGCTGACCGTCCTGATGGACCCGCATTCATTGCCAGTGTAAAGTACGCTGACCCCACAAGCAATTTACTTCCTGTTATCTTTGGTCCTGGTGCAGAGTCTGGCAAGCCAGTTGACGAAGATCTTAAAAGTGATATTACTGAAGTGGACAATGGTCCAAAGCGTGTTCTTGGCTTTCGAGTAATTGCTTTTGATAGTGATACTGGTGGATCTTTTACCATGACAAAAGGCAATCAATATGGTGTTAGTATAGATGACACTCATGGATTAACAAGCACTAACGAAAGTCTTGCCATGTTGCCAAGGGGTACTTTTTTCAATACAGACATTGAAAATGAACGGGGTTCTAGAACTGGTGTAGAAATAATGAAACGTAAAGATGAAACAACATCTGCACCATTGATTTTTGATGCTAGCAAAACTCTTACTAAAGAAGAAGAAGCTGAGACTGCTAGAAGTGCTGTTGAAATATCGCAATCAAAGGGTGGTGGCCAATCTGTGCCGGATGGTGGGCAAATAGAAGGTTGGTATGCTAGCAGTTTCTTTGGTCTGAATGAAACATACGATTATGTAGGGGATATAGACGATGATTACTTCATATAAAGTATGCCCAGCTGGCAAAGAGGCTGATACCTACGCTCCTGGTGATTTTATTCTTGTATCAACAAAGGGTATTCTATCTAATATTATTAGGTTTGGTCAATTTATTAGATATCATGGTAAAATGAAAGCATACAGTCACTGGAACCATGCTGCAATGATTATTGATAAAGATGGTACAATTGTAGAAGCAGTTGGTCGTGGTGTTGTAACCAGTAATATCAATGAGTACAAGCACGTAGAATATTATTATGTCAGCAGCAAATTAAATGCTCAAAGTCGTAACCAAGCAGTTGCTGCCTGCAAGAGTTTTTTAAAAGATAAGTATGGATTTTTAACCATTGCCAGTATTACTTTAGAATTACTAACTGGTATTAAATTACAATTTACCAATAGCAATACCATGATTTGTAGTGCTGTAGTAGGGCAATCTCTTTGGGCAGGTGGTGTAATCTTTGATACTAACCCATACCAGATGATGCCAGCTGATCTTGCTGCTGCGTTCAAAATTGAATGTTTAGAAAGTATTGCATAAATTCACTAAAGACTTGACTTTCTGTTATATTACGTATAATGTAAGTTTATGAAGAAAACAACCATTACCATCAGTTATGATGCCCGTGATATCCAGAGCGATGAGCTCGCAAGCAGTGAGATCAATGAAACAATTGCTGGTCTTTTAAATAGTTTGCGTACTCAAGTCAATGGTGTCCAGGTAACCGTAAAATTCCAGAATACAAAGGATAATTAATCATGTCATTAAACATTAACAAGCTATTTGAAACTACTGCTGTACGCAATGTAGTTCGTAGTGCCGTTGCTAGCGCTGTAGGAGCTGCTGTTGCATACGGTACTACCAAGTGGGCTAGTCTACAAACAAGCAACATTGCTTACTTGGCACCCACGTTTTCTACCGCATACTTTGCATTGGTTCACTTGCTTGAGAAGAAGTACCCTAAGCTTGGTTGGCTACTTGTCCTTCTGCCAAAGTCAACACCAATCAACTTTGCTCCAAAGGTAGTTCCTGTTGCGCCAGTTGTACCTACACCAGCTCCTGCTGCTAAGCCCATTGTTAAAACTGATGCGCCCAAGGCTCCTGTTGCTAAGAAGGCTCCCGCTGCTAAGAAGGCTGCTCCAAAGAAGACTGGTAAGTAGCCAAGGTCTTGCTCGGTAACTCAGAGGCAGAGTACTCGCCTGTTAAGCGAAGTGTCGTAGGTTCGATCCCTACCCGAGCAGCTAATGGGAGATCGTCCAATGGCAGGACAACAGACTTTGATGAGGGGTAGTTCAATTGGCAGAACGGCGGACTTTGAATCCGTAGGTTGAAGGTTCGAGTCCTTCCTCCTCAGCAAATTGTAAAAGATGTAAAATAGTCGTTGGAATAATATAGTCTTTGAATACAATAAAAAATTCAAAGGATCAATATGTCTAAACAAGCATGGCGTGATAACAATAAAGATGCTGTTAATGAATACCAGCGTAAATTTTATGCTGAAAACAAAGAAAAACAACTTAAAAAAATATATGCGAATAGAGCTAAGCGTCGAGCAAGACTAAAAGAAACTATCAATAACATCAAGAATACACCATGTAAAGATTGTGGCAATATTTATCACCCTGAAGCAATGGATTTTGATCACCTTGGTAATAAAGAATTCAATATTGCAAATGCTATGAGAGATGTTAAGAATCTTGATAGAGTATTAAAAGAAGTAGAGAAATGTGATATTGTATGTTCCAACTGTCATAGGGTTAGAACAGCAAAAAGAGCTGGTAGATCCTAGTCTCCCAGCCAACCGTCAGTAGCCAAGCTGGTGAAGGCCCTGAGCTTATATCTCAGAGATACGTAGGTTCGAACCCTACCTGACGGACCATTTAAAATACACTGCAACTCACCTAGTAGATATAGGATCTTTCCTATATTGTCCAGCGCCCACAAGGCAGAATACGGAGAACACTATGGCATCGATGTTTGACTACGATGATTCAGTTAACTTAGCTTACAATGCTAAGATTGCAGGCAAAAATTTGATTGCAGCAAAGCATGAGCTGCTTAATAAAACAGGTGAATTTTTGTTTCTTGCTCACAGTGACCGTGAGTTTGCTCTGCGCTGTCAAATGATTGAGCAGGACATTGAGGGTGTGGCTTACCGCCGATTGGCCAGCCTCAGCGACAGCAAGGCCAAGTTGGTCCGTGCTGCCTTTGATGAGTGGCAGCTCCGTCACGCTTCTTGTGGTATGTGCAAGACAGCCAGCGACAGAATATCCCCTGAATGTAATGTCCCTGGTTGCAATAAATCTTCATTTGATGGCTATGTTTGCCCTACACATGGTGGTAAACCTCCAACTGATGAGCAACTCGCCGCTACAAGAAAAGTAATGCGAGACCGGGGCCTCCTTGGGGATAGCAAGACTACAATGGCTTCCAAGACAGCTGCTGGTCCTAAAGTGGTTGAAGTGCCTGCTCCTAATCGCCCAGTGGTTGAAGTGCCTGCTCCTAATCGCCCAGTGGTTGAAGTGCCTGCTCCTAATCGCCCAGTAGTTCAAGTACAACCTGTTAATCGCCAAGTGGTTGAAGTGCCTGGTCGCACACAAAAATTAGTTCCTGTTGTTCGGGGACAAAGCACACAAGTTCCTTCTCTAGACATGCACCATGATGCTTGTTCTCCTACCGGATGCCACCCTGAATGCCGCATAAAGCTCCCACCAACGGGTGTTCAAAGTCAGATTCATCTTTAATAACCTAACCATAGTTAAAGAATAAACATGGCCAGGGTCTTTAATAGTAAAGGCATTGTCAAGAGTGCCACTTCGCATGAAGGCGAATCAGATCCAATCATCACGCCCCAAATGAATTCATTGTTTAGAAATGTTCATCCAGAGATACTAAAAGCTTCTATGCAACTTGTTATAGAAAACAGCCTTGAATCCAGCGAACAATCTCTAACAGAAGAACAAAAGAAATTGCTTGCAGAAGAACAAAAGAAATTGCTTGAAGGTTCTTCTAATATTGCTAATGAACGCAAGATTATTAAAGAACAAAAGAAAAGAAGAAAATTTTCTGCTGGCAAAATACAATATAATGCAGATGGTAGCTTCAACTTTGAGAATTCTTCGTACGATTCAGAAGATCCAGAAGAAGATATAGGAGATATAGAAAATCCTGGAAGCGACTTTGAAAGCCAAGGTCACACTATTTGGGATGATTGGGATGATAACCAAACAACCGATCTGCCTCCAACAAACACAATTTTTGTTGATCCAACATATGTACCTGATACTGTTTCAACCAACAAAGCATATCAAGTTAAAGAAGTTAAAGATTGTGATCAATGCAGGGGTGTGATTGATTCAACGCTGAATAAAATACAAAAAGAAAAATATAAAAAATTATTTGGAATAACAGGCAAATGCAGGTGCAATGATACTGGAGAAGTTTGCAATCAATGTAGTAACAACCTTGTAATAGGCCAGGTATGTCCAAGCTGCCGCGTTGTTGGCACAGCACTACCCGGCACCGACACCCCGCTTGGTTTTATAGGAACACAACCACTTCCAAATGTATCTTGGAATACAACAGATTTTGCTTATACCGATGAAATGCTTACAAGGCAGGCCCCAACTTCAAATATCTCCGCAGCAGATACTAGAGTATCTGATAATAGTGCTAGAGCACAAGCAGCCTTTGGCAATCTTTTGTGGGATGACCCAACTTATGAACAAAACGAAACAGAACAAGATTTTCCTAGTGAATCACCAGAAGAAAAACCAAATCCAAATGTAAAAGAACACGATAGCCCAATGGGTAGAGCTGATTTAGGTTGGACAGATACAGCTTCGCCAGGCAATCCTATGATGGAAAAAATACAAACTATTACACGACCAGCAAAAGAAAAGCATAAAGAAACATGTATTTGTGGTGGCACTGGTAGAATCGATAGAGTTGATAGCAATCAAGCAAGAGCATTGATAAAAGATATAAAACTAAAAAATGCAAAGAAATTAGTTGAAATAAATTCTGAAGAAAATAGCATCGAAAGATCCCGCAAATTAGAAGAACTATATGCTAATATATATGCATGCCCACACAACGAACCAAATAATTCTGTACAAAAAGATATAGTACCACCTAAACTTGAATACACTCCCGACGACGATGACGACGACGATGAAGACGACGATGAAGACATGGATGAAGAATAAACATGAGTGGTTATAACGTAGATAGTAGGGACCCTATAAATACAACTTGCTTTATGGGAGTTCTTAATGCTATAATTGCTAGCGGCAGTGTTGGTGGTGGATCTGATGCCGCATCACTAGCCTTTCATAAGAAACCTTTGAATCAAGTGGAACAATGCGGAAATGTATTTTCTGTAAATGATGATGATGATGATCCTGATCTCATGAAAGAGATTCTTGGTCAGTCTACTCTTACAAAGCAACAAGGTCAAAAACTTTTAGATAACCAAAGCAAAGAAAACATAGCAGCATACGGTGGTTTACCACGCCCTACCGATGGTGCATTGGATATTGAAAATGAATATCGTAGGTTGACTGGCCGCACTCATCTCATTCAAATGTTTAACAATGTACCATTTATGTGTTGTAGAGCACATGCTATTCCATATATTGTTGCTTCAAGAACGCACCATGCTACAAGAAACGTTATTAATCCATGGCCTCCAAGTTCGCCAATACCTTACGATTATGTTATGAGCGATAAACGCAGAGAATTAGAAAAAATTCAACGAATAGAAAATAAAGCAAGATCGCGATGGATTTTAGATAAATTCAATGATGATGATAATGATGATCAAACAACAATAAAGATTATTCAAGGAGACAAGCTTATTGTTCCTCCCACTATTGACACGTCAGGTTTATAAGTTATGCATAAATTTTCTTTTAAAAATAATAAAATAATTGTTGCTAATAGCCAGTTCGATCTTTCTTATGGTGAAGGAACTGCACGCGTTGACAATGCTATCATAACAAATTCTAATGAATCTACTCAACAACAACAAAGCGAATACTATAAGACAATAAGTCAACCATTTGCTTTATTCAATGGTGCAATTCGACCAGCTGATATCGGTCCCGGCAAAACAGTTGAAGGTAGTTATGATATCTGGCACAATGACATGGATGGAGATGGTGTAGAAGACAGAGATAAAAACAATAATTCTATAGCCAAGAATATGCACGACCGTTTACTCACACAAAGCTCTGACACATACACCCCGCGTACAACTGCTAAGTATATAAGAACAAGAATGAGTCTATCTTCGTTTCCTGCTGAGAGCAGAATACATAGGTTTATGAAAAATCTTAAAGATGGTGAAGCTCAAGATTTTATTTATGCATATACCCCTACTGAAGTTTACGAACAAATTCTTGCTAACAACCGAGGTGCTTTGCGTGATATAACCACACAAGATCGTGTTGCTGCTGTTGCCACTGCCCGCACACAAAACAATTTATCAACCGATATAACTGATATTGAAGATCCAGTTAGCTTGGTGCTGACGCACCAGAATCCTTTTAAAGCACTGTATGAAGGTTTGATGTACCCGGACGCTGCACTTGGAATCTCTACTGAGCCTGAGCACATGCAAGGCCTTTGTGATTGTGGAAATAAAAAAGAAAATCACACAAAAGAAAATCATCCATTTTTTCCAAGAACAATAAGTGATAATGGTCAATTGGTTGATGGCAGAAACTATCGCAGTATTAATTCTCCTACTAGAAGTGGTATTTTCAGTAGAATTGTAAATGGTGTACAAAGTCGTTGGTCAAAAGGCCAGCCGGATGATCTTGAACCACAACTTATAAGAGCACATGAACATTTAAAAGAACAAGGAATAGAAGTCAGTCCAGAAGATGCTCAGATGGTAGTGCGCATTGGCGTGGGTCCGGAAGTAGTTAGATCTATTTATCATTTAAGTACGAGTGCTAGGGGTAGAAAACCACAAAGCGGTTCGCTACCAGCAAGAAAATCCATAATAAAACCATGTACAGCTTGCGGAAGTACACGTAAACAAAATAGACATCAGCGCGACGGCACGTACTGGGATCAAGATATTATAGACCCAGATGTTACAAATCTCAAAGTAACAATCAATGCTGAGACCGGCAACCTAATGCTTATACCTGATACTAGACCACCTGGTGCTTTAAATGGTGAAGCCAATCGTACTAAAGCTCTTTTTAGAACAACACCAGATAATGTTTGTAAAGTTTGTGACGGTACTGGCGAGATAGAGCAAGAAGGAAAACCAAGAAGAAGAAAGTCTGCATTTTCTATAAAACCAACAGTACTTGATAAAATTGGCAATATAATAACTGCAGCAAAAATGAAATCAAATGATAGCATTGGTTGGCTTCCGAATGCCAATATTAGTTGTGCTACTTGTGGTGGTGACAATGATTATCGTGACAATGATATGCCATGCAGATCTTGTAGAATTGGCGACTTAAAGAGCGATGATACCGATAGTCCAGTGGCGCCAACTGGCAGCCGATACATAAACAAGAACGGTATCCTAATACCGATGACTCATCTTGTTAGCATTGCCAACAAAGTATATGGTCCTGATTCAAACCCGCACAGGATTATTAATGATAGCGATGGATCGCTTGGAGAAAGAATCATGCCTGGCGATACAGAACATACTTTTACAATGAAAAAAGATAAAAGAACTGGTAAAACAATTTTTAGAGGACAAAGAGGCCACTGGTATCAAGTAATTGATCGTGCAGGCAGCCCTGTATTTAAAGATGAAGATAGTGCCCGAGCATGGGTAGGCAGATTTACTCCCGGTATAACCATTCCTCAATCTCACCTTGATGAATTAAATAAAATGGCTGCAAAAATTCGTAAGGGCCCTAATGCCAAACAAACAAGCGGCTCTGAAGAATTGGATCTGGTGTGTAAATACCTTAAGGAAAATTTGCTTTCGTTGCCAGAACAAAGTTTTACTGCGATGCGAACACCTGCAGCTAAAGTAAGGACCATTATTCCTGACAGCATAAAACCCGATGACATTGCATATCTTGGTCTTGAACAGCCTGGCAGAGACATCACCCATAAAAGTATTTGGCCTGGCATTGTAGAAATAAATAAAAAACGATCTGAACTTTTAGATGGAGACGATTCTGAAATCGATAATAAAGTAAATGTTTTTTATGATGCCTTATCACAAGCTGCTGCATCACAAGAAATCTTTAGCGATACACCAGAGCATATATCTAATAATTTGAATGCTTCTTACCAATCAATTGTTGATCATTTGCAAGAAAGATATCCAGAAACAACTAGAATCTCATTGCAAGATAGTTTTAGCAAAATGATTTTTCCTTTTATGAAGAAGCAATCAAAAGCTGGTGATATCTGATGTCAAATAAAAAAACATTTAATTCTAAGTATGCAACTCCATCAGGCTGGGTATCTAGTCATGATGATGATAATGATGATAATAATGATATTCCTGGTGGTTATGATATTGATGATTATGGTAATGATAAAGACAAATGGGACCCTAACCCCATCCTTGGCGTAACTCCCGTATCGACAAACAACCCTGATGATCTGAGACATAATACTTCTCCGTTTGTTTTGAAGAGTGACAGCGAAGTAGAATCACAGCAAAGGGGTGTTGGAAGAGGTTCTGTTAAAGATTCAATAATGCCATTTGTACTAATGACAGACAAACAAGCTGAAGAACGCGGCTTTAAAATTCTACCAAAACTAACAGAAGAAGAACGGGATGCAAAAAGACAAAGCACAATAGATCAAGGCATACCATTAACTCAAAAAGAAGCTTTACTTCATGCTGGCCCGGTAGCAATGAATATCATTGCTTCGCAACACATTGACCATCAATGCTCAAAATGCGATGGCACTGGGCAACTTCTAGAAGTTCGTAGTGGCTTTGGAACAAGACCAGTTCCATGCAGCAAATGCCATGGCTACGGGCACACAGACTTTGAACCGAGTGCTCTTGGCGGAGTAATGGATGTTAAAACTTCAATTGGCACAATTGAACAACACCGGCAAATGCACGATAAGTTTTGTCATCGTTTAAGTTGTTTGCCGCATTGTTGTTACAAACCGGTTATTGATCCTATTCGTGAAAGTATGCAAAAACGAGGGATGCTTATTCAGGATAAAGATGTTAAAGTTAGAACCGGTTCAACTCCAGAATTAAGACAGCTATTAGCTCAACCAGTGGTAAGTGATCAATGGCAGCGAACTGCAGCCGGACTAATTGTTTATGGTGGTAGAAATCGTTTAGCTGGGGCAAGCAGCGATGTTCTAAGCATAGGCCCCGGTTCCATCGTTGGAATTGCAAATCATTCATTAGAAAACCCATATGGTGTACCGAGACCATCGACTTCGCACCCTGTACCATTAGACAAAGCATTTGATGCTGATAGTCCAATAGAAATGTTTCCCAGCAGGGATCGTTCAATGATGGCATTGGTAGATAGTGTTGCTAAAGATGGTAGATCATGGGACGGATGGGTTGATGCTCGTTCAAGTGGAGCAATTGCGGCTCACAACAAAATGTGGAAAGAAATTCAAAAGGCTAGTGGCAGATATCCTTATGAACTAGACCAACAGCATACATTAAATATGTTTAATAGACACATTTTAGATAGCGATGCAAATCAAGTTTTCACTGATATTTATCTTAAGAGCTTGCAAGGCATTACAAGTGAATGGACACAATTGTTTGGAAAGAAATCAACTGCACCTTACGCTGTAACTCTAAGTGCACAGCCAAGAGTTAGCGGTGGAGAATCAACTGGCAGTAATCTTGTTTACCGTAAGAACATCCCAATGAGATTCACATTTTTGCACGGTCCGCACAGCGCCATTGCCAGCCGTTCATATGGAACCAGAATTGGTAAAAGAATTCAAACTTTGTATGGCGATGCTCAAGAAACACCTGATGTTGTTGCACAATACCTTAGAGGTCCCAACTCATTTTCACTTGCTTCACTGCTTCGTCACATACAATTTGGTGATCCCGATGGTAGATTATTAAACGCACTTCAATCAATAGATATAAGTCGTGGTGGTACTCCAGGAGATGAAGATGACCCATTTAATCTTACTCCTAAAGCTGCTTTGCTAGGCAAGCGTGTTGAAATTGATCCTGAGACTATTACTAGCATGAATAGCGAAAGTTATGATGCACTGGGTAGTACATCTGGTCAATATGGAACAACACCATTGCGCACACCAGATCTTGAAATTAATGATGATACGTACCATACACCTGCATTCAAAGATTTCTTAAAAACAGCTATAGAAGCAGACTTGCCACATCTTTTGAAAGATGGTGTTTTAACTGATGAACAAATAGATACGGGTATTAAAGCTATGAAAAATAACCGCAGCATGGATATTGAGCATGCTAAAAGAGCTATATTCCCCGGACATTTATAATAAAGAAGAAACATGCCAATACAACCAGAAGAATATCCAAATCCATCAGATGTTGCCAATGATGACCGTACTTGCTTGGTCTGTGAATTTGGCGACAACAATCCAGCTATGGGCAAACTTGAACCAATTGGAAAACGTCCTGACAACAACCACACGCTATGGTGTCATGATGGGCGTTGTATGAGTTGGCTTACTACAAAGTACGGCCCTAGTTTTGATAACTTATTTAGTGGCACACCAAAAAGCACCCTAACAATAGGAAACAGGCCACAGCTTGGACTTGCTGCCAGCAAAGAAACAATGGAAAACATCTGGGCCTTTGCTGGCAAATTCAAATACTTTACTGCTGCCAGTGGAACAGATTCTTTTCCAATTTCCAATGAAGGCGATGAAATGCACAGTGATGCTACAGCTCCTGTAGCTCCAGCAATGACCAGTGAAATAAAAGTAAAGACCAATAGCGATGGATCTTATAAACCACCAAGCACTTTCTAAAGTGCGTAACAATGTAATAACCCAATTTATGTACCATAGTGTATGTAACTTCTTATAGGAGAAATAATGGAACCTCGTCTTAATATCAAGATTGCTCAAATCTTTGAAGCTGCTGAAATGCCCGTTGACCCTAACTTTATTGGTCCAGATGACCAATGGGTTGGCGATTGGATTGACAGAACTGAAGATTATCCAGAAAATATGCAAGCTTACATGGAACAACGTGAAGGCATTGGTGAACACCTTGACCGCAACGTTCAAAATGAAGGTTTTAGCGCCACACCAAACCCTGCTCAAGACTATGCATTGATGGTTCTGGAGCCTGAAGTTGCTGGAACCCCAGACCTTGCAGAGATTCCTGGCGGAGCGGGCGCTTCTGGCACAACATTGCCTCGTGCTGCTAGCAAGCTGCGCAAACAGGCCAATGGTTTTAACAACACACAATCTCGTGTTGACTTTACCATGGGTGTAGTTGCCAATGCTTCATCTGGTTCATTGACCAATGCTAGAGTTGTTGTTGAAACTCCCAGTACAAAGATTGCCGGTACAGTAATTGCTGTTGGCGAACAAGAATTTGCTGTTGTTTGGGATGACCGGACTGCAAGCGTTGAACGCAAGGGCGACTACGAGCTAGTATTCTCTGAATAATTAATATGTTTAAAACACGTAAAACTAAGATCGTTTCGGTTCCTGCTGAAGAGATCCTTGAAGTTGTAGCGCCAGATCTTGAATCCGTAGTAACCACAGTATACAACATAGAACAATTGACTATAAGCTATCAAGACGAGGTGGTAGCCACTGGTGAATTGATCGATAGTGCTGGCGGTATCTATGAATATAATTGGGACAAAAAGTTAAAGAGAATAAGCTCTTTGAGTGGCAAAAGCATCAATAGTCTTGTTTGGATGCTGTGCGACACCGTTTTGCAAAAGTATTATGTAAGGCCAGAATCAATAGCAGTTGAAACACCAGTCGAATTAAAGATTGCTGAAGCTTTAAAAGTTGCTATAACGCCCGTTTTAAATTCTATAAAAATGCTAGAAAACAAAGTTGTAACAGCCAGGCCAGCGCCTGCCCCAGTACAACAAATAGCTCAAAGGCCACAGATGATTCAATCTGCACCATCAATGCCAACTGATACACCAGCTATCAATGTGGCTGATAGTGACATTAGTGCCAATGCTATGCGGTACTTACAACAATCCAGTGAACCAGATCTGGATATAGATTATATGAGTCTCTAGGAGAGAATATGCAATCAGCAGAAGGCAAGGGCCCAAAGCAAGTAAAAAAACCATACGTGCTCGGTAATTTTGTTACTAACTATGGTAATGATGGTGCACCAACTGGTACTCCAAACCCACCCAGCTCTCCATACACTGCTGTTGTTGGCGCTACCACTATCAGTGGAACCACATGGGCAGGCGGAATTGTCGGCAGTGCTGTGCCAGGTCTTAATGTTAATATAAATGGCAATGGTGCCACTGATGTAAGTTATGTATGTGCAGCAGATCCATTGCTCACACTATCCGATATAGAAACTACTTATGTTGACCTATGGGTAAATGCAACATTCTCTGGTGCATGCACTCTTCGTTTGCAAGGTAGTAACAATAGGTTCCAAGGAAATACAGACTACAACTCCTCAGCCTGGACGACATTGCTTACAACAACAATTACTGGCAATGGTGTTACTGGTCAATCGATTACAATGAACAACACTGCATCCGGTGTAGAAAACCCCAAGATGGCATACCGCGTTACTGCTAGTGGTCCTACTGCCAGCGGTATTATTGACTGGGCAATTCCAGGTTTCTTTGTTGATTACAGTGCAATGGGCATTGGCAACAACGCTGGAGATGCCAATGGCAGCATTGGTCAGCTGAACATTCAAAGCCCTAGCTACCTTACAATTTCTGGTGGAAGCATTACAAATACAGTTAATGGCACACCTCCATACAGTGCAACTAGCAATAACATTGACTACTACGGTTAAAGGATAATATAATGGATCGTAAGCAAAACATTAGAACAGCTAGCATTCGTCGTGTTGGAGCTAACTTTGATTTTAATGGCAACCCTATTGACCAAAATGATGGTGGCGGTGTTATCCATTTTAGTGGCTCCATGGCCTTTTATCCATGTGGTTGCCAAAAGGTTGGAAACATAGGCACTTGCAGTTGTTTGACCTTCTAAGGAATATTACATGTCATCTCAAGACTGGAGTGCATCTGCGGAATTAAACCGTATGCGCACAGCTGGTATTACCGGATCAAGTAACCCTATTCGCAATCGCATTGAAACTCGCGAACTGTTGAACAGAGTTAAAAATGGTTCGCTAGCAGATGACGTTATGCGAATGCCCACTGAAGGCAGGTCACGACTCAACAATCTTGGCAACGGCGTTAACATGGAAGGCATGGCCAAGACCATTGGTCGTACTGCTGCTGCCACTGGTAGCGATGCACAATGGGCATGGCCAAAGTTGCATGACCCCTTTGAATACTGGCGTGAACGCACCTGGTGGTTCAACATGGAAGACCCTGATGAGCAGACACGTAAAATTCGTGACTGGGCTCGTTTACTCTACACAACTCACCACCTTGTCCCCGGCCTAATTGATATTTACACTCGTTTTCCCTTGTTGGACATTGAGTTTGTTCACCACGATAAAAGAATCAGTGATTTTTACAATGAATTGTTCTTTGATGGTTTGAACTATCAAGAATTCCTTTATGACCTTGGCCGTGAACACTGGACTGTTGGTGAAGTGTTTGCCATGGGCAGCTGGCACGATGGTATTGGTGCATGGGAAGATGATGAAATCATCAATCCTAACGACGTTATTGTTGCTAAGAATCGTGCTCTTCGCACCTATCAATTCCACGTAAAAGTACCAGATGAAATTAAAAAGCTTATTGAACGACGTGACCCTTCTCAGGAATACCAGATGCTTATGCAGATGTATCCTGATGTTGTTGCCTGGGCTCGTCAAGACAAGGAAATTCCAGTTTCTGATGTGATCATGCAACAGATCAAATTCAAAACCAATCCTTGGTCTGAACATGGTACTCCAATCCTACTTAGAGCATTCCGTATGCTTATGCTTGAAGAGAGTCTTAACGCAGCCCAGGATGCCATTGCTGACCGTTTGTACTCACCATTGATCCTAGCCACCCTAGGACTCCCTGACGTTGACCAAGATGGTCCATGGATTCCTGATGCTACTGAATTGCAATCATTGCGCAACGACCTCTCAATGGCCATTAACAGTGACTTCCGTTTGATGACATACCACCACGGTTTAACCATTCAGAATGCTTTTGGTCGTGAAAGCATGCCACGTTTGGATGCAGACTTTATGCGAGTACAGACCAACGTCATGGGTGTATTTGGTATTGGTGCAGACTTGATCCAGGGCGGCCAAGGCGGTACTTATGCAAGCGGTGCGCTCAACCGTGAGCTAATCACCCAAATGCTTAGCACCTACCAGCACAAAATTGAAAAATTTATTCGTAAGCGTATGGAACCAGTGGCTGAACGTCAAGGACATTATGAAATGCGCAATATTGGCGGTCAAATGATTCCAATCATGGAAACAGTATTGATGGTTGATGAAGAAACAGGTGCTGAATACATTGAAAAGCGTCCTAAATTAGCTATTCCTGAAGTGCGCTTTCGCAGCATGAACTTGCGTGATGAAACAGTTGAACGTGGTTTCTTACAAAACTTAATGGCTGCAGGCTTTCCAATTTCATTGGGCACACTGGCTGTTAATATTCCAATTGATTTTGATGACGAAATTGAAACTCGTCGCGAAGAAAAAGTCAAAACAGTAATTGCTGAACAAGAGTTCAAACGTGAATTGTTTCAACAGCTATTGGTGCAACAATTGCCAATCCCACCTGAATACATTCAAGAATACCAGGCCTACCTTGCAATGCTAGAAAACCCTGCACTGGCTGCACAGCTGGCTCCAGGGGCTATTTCTGGCCTTGTTACGCCGCCATCTGCTCCCAATATGACTGGAGTGCCCACACAACATAGTGATGCTGCTATTGGAGCGCAGATCTCACCACTTGTCAATCAAATGGCTGCACAACAACAAACACAACGTGGAACAGAAAGGCAACGTCCTTCTGAATCTTACGAACAAAAGAAAGATCAACCTAAGCCTAGCAAAAAAGGTCCAAAGAATGGTCCTCAAAAGAACAAGAAAAAGGCTAGTGCTGATGATGAAGACCTGACAACTAGTTTTGGTGAGGGTTTTAATCCATTGCAAGAACGTGTTGAATACGGTGGTCGTATGAAATTTGCTACACCAATGGAAAGTCGTAAGCGTCGTCGTATGAAATTGGCTACAGGCATGAAAGTAAATATAGACAATGATTATGAAAAGTTTGACGAAGAAGAATTTAAATTACACCTTGCAGCGCTTATAGAAGCAAGTGATGAATCTTTTATTCCAACACCAACTAACTTAGACGAACATAGCAGCGGTGAAGGTGGAATGGATCAACCAGCACGCATACAAACTAACCCAGAAGAAAAGGGCGTAGGACATGAGCCAATTGTTTAATGATAGCAACCCAAATATTTTACCCAAGGTGTCTTTTAATAAGCACAGCTTTTTAGACATTGTAAGCCCACTTGTTAAAATTGATATTATCAAGGAAGGCGAAGGTAAAATTGCTCGTAATGCTGGCAAACTAGACCTTAGCAATAGCATTTATGAAAAATTGGATGAGGATGACTAATGCTAGCTTCCACTTTCTTTGATTCTAGCAATGCATGGTTTGGATATGTAGCCAATTTTTTCTTTGCTGCCACTGCATTTGGTGCAATTGGTAGAATGCTTTACAAAATTATTACAAAGCACTATGACAATAGGGTTAATGAAGTACGCGATGAAATGAATGTCCATTTCAAAGAAATCCTCGGTCAATACAAGCCCAATGGTGGTAGTAGCGGTAAAGACCAGTGGAATCGTATGGAATCCAAAGTGGATCACCTTATGGGACTTGAACATCAAGTCGATAAATTGAGTAAATCCATAGACCGTCATCTTGGTTATCACGAAGGATTGCGTGCCGCACACGACGAAGAAGAATAATATATGCGTACAATTAAAAAGGTAAGTCATTGGGATTTTCACCCACACGTACGCAGTGGTGATCAACGAACACTTGGAGAAAAATGTGCTGACATTATGCGTCGTTCTATGGGTAGTTGGCCTTTTGTCTTTAGCTTCTGTGCCGTTATGGCGTGGTGGATGTGGTATAACAATACAACGCATCGTTCTTTTGATGCTTATCCTTTCATCCTGCTCAATCTCTGTTTGTCTACTCTCGCTGGTCTTCAAGGCGCTATTCTGCTTATAGCTGCCAAACGAGCAGATCGTATTCAAGCAGAACTTGCTGCTTACCACTTAAAGGTAAGCGAAGATCACCAGATAATGTTAGAACAATTAAAAGAAATGTTGTCCAAATAAAAATTCATTGTTAAGAAACATTACAACGATGTAAAACTTAATCTATTATAGCAAAGGTTACGAATATGATTAAATTTGGCGCTCCCACTGTAACTTTAATGGGTAGAAGCGCACTGTCTAATATTAATTCTAATGTACAACCTATTGAATTGCATCATGTTAAACTAGAAGATTTTTCTAATTTTAAACCTGAAAAGGGTTTTGTTTATGTTGCTAGCCGTGCAATCAGTTCTCGTGTAAATGCCAACTATGATGGATGGCCTGTAGACCAAATTAAAAAAAGTTACAAATCATTTGTTGGTCGTCCAATCTATGTAGAACACAACAATAGCGATCCAGATCGTGCGCGTGGAGTTATCCTAGATGCCATCTACAAAGAATCAAAGTTATCCAGTGGTATTGTTGATGCCAGCGTTTATTGTTTGATGGAAGTCGATGCTCAAACCTTTCCCAAATTGGCCAGTGCCATTATGGAAGGCAAACTAAAGGCTGTGAGCATGGGTGCTGATGTAGAAGGCACTCAGTGCAGCGCTTGCGGCAAGTATGCAAGCAAACCAAGCGAATACTGTGTGCATATCCCCAGACTAAAGGGGCGTACAGTAACAGTATACAAAGAAGGCAGCCGTTCAGAAAGCTTGGTATTTGAAAGTTGCATCAAGCCTAACTTTTTTGAATTGAGCTTTGTATTTGATCCAGCTGATGAAAGCGCCTGGGTTACAGACAAGAGGCGTTACTAATGGAATTGGTAGTGCACGATAACTTAAAGATAGCATTAGAATTGTTGCGGTTGCCAAGCTTTTCACAACCAGTTGACAATTGCCCAAAGTGTGGTGTGTCTAGTTTTTCAATAAAAAATGATGGTATATGTCAGAACCGTACAACTTGTGGTTATATTGATCCTCAAGTTGAAGCTGATATGGCTGCCTGGCAACAGGCTACAATGCTCCAACAACAAATTAACGAAGAAAAGAACCAAGACCTTGGCAAATCAAAACCAAAGGCAAAGAATAAAAAGAAGGCTATCAGAGAGGCTGCTCAACAGAGCCCATCTGTACCCATTAAAAATTATAATAATTCTTTAGAAATTTCTGAAGCAAAAAGATGTAAAATGTGTGGTGAAAAGAGTATAGTAGATGGTAACTGTACTACAAGAATGCCAGACGGTGGCCTTTGTGCAGGAACAAAAGCTATATTTGATATAGAATCAAAAGAGTTTACTGGTATTGATGAAAAAGCTTTAGACATTAGAGGCCCCAAAATCAGGCCAACTTTTACTGTTTGGAACAGTCCAGCAAAGAAAAAAATAAAAGCTTCAAAGAATATCTTAGATTTAAAAATCTCACTAACAATAGATCCCAGGGCTGTACCGCCAGGAACTATGTTAGACAACAGCATTGTTGTAGCAGATGAACCTGCTACAAGAGCGCAAGAAATGTTAGAGATCGATGCACAGATGCAAGCAAGGCAAAAGCTTGATGCATCAATGCAACAAGGTCAATCTGACACTGATACAGAAACAACCAATAGCTAGGAGCTACCATGAGTCGTTTTGATGACGAATTAATCAAGCAAGCTGAAAACGCCTACGAACTTCGTGTTGGTCCAGGTGCTGTTCAAACACCCCGCCAGATTCCCCACATTCAAAATATTCAACCCTATGCTGATGCTTTGGTCCCAGCAGAAACTGGCATTAGCAACCAAATGAATTTGACCAGTGCTGATCGCCCTGTTACCAGAATGCTTGATGTTCGTGACCTTGACGCCGCTGACCCAGCTGGTGGAAAACCTGGTGAAATTGTTGGTATGCCTGGCATGAGCAATGTATACGCTTTGGGCGGACCAGACCCAGTTATCCAACCGGGCGCTCTTGTTCCCAGCACTGGCTTTGGTGGTGACATTGCTGGCCTGCCACAAGGCAGTCTTGGCGTTCTTCCAAAGGCTGCTAGCATAAACCCAATTGATGAAAGTTTGTATCAAGTTTACAAGGCTAGCCGCGAAGTGCGTGATGCAATTGCTAGTGAAATTGATTTTGATTTTGGTAATTTGATCACTGCTAGCAATGAAGCATCTACAGTAATGCGTTTTGCTAGTGCTGACAATGAAATCAATCAAATTATTGGCACCGTTGCCAACATTGTACTTGACATTGAAAATGACCTTATTGAAACTGGTGATTTTAAGCAGGCTAGTGCTGACCTTGAATCATTGGAAGGTTTATTGGATGATGTTAACAAGTACGCTAAAAAGAAGAACTGCACCAGTTGCAAGGGTGAAGGTTGCGATGAATGCAAAGACGAAGAGGGTACCACAGCTGCCAAGAAGAAAAAGAAGGGCATGCCACCTTGGCTAAAGAAAAAAGGTGACGACGACGAAGACGACGACGACGAAGACGAAGATGATGAATGCAGCAATTGTCATGGTAAAGGTTGTGACAAGTGCAAGAAATCCAAGTCAAAGAAGAAAAAGAAGGCTTCTGCTTATTATGCCACCAACGGTAACCAGGAGACTGGTGTCACCATTGACGTTCGTGATCTTGATGATCAAGCCGGGTTGTTTAGCCGTTTGAAAGTTATGACTCCTGACTTTACCACCAATCCTCTTGACGCTGAAGAAATCAATGCTGAAGATGCTGGTTACGTTAAATTTTACAATGATGGTTCTTCGACCGGTATCATACCTGGACAAGAGCCTCACAAGACGGAGGTATTCCCAATGGATGGCACTAACCCTGCTTATGTTCCTTACCAGAATGCTCTCGGTGCCGTACAGGCTAGCCGTGAACGTATCTTTGATTCTCTGCAAGTTGTAGAGCGTCTCGAGAAGCTTGGAATGGTCAGTAGTGATGACCGTGCCAAGCACCTCGCTAAATTTGAGCAGATGTCCGATTCTAAGCTTGCTGGTTTTAAAGCTAGTTTGGACATGCTTGAAGAGTCTGGGGCTCGTCAACCCCGGAGCCAGAAATTGGCAAGTGGTTCTAGCCGCCTGCCAGAAATGGGTCGGTTGACAACGGCCTCAACAGTTAATCGTCAGCAGCTTTCCGCTGATGACTGGCTGATGACACTTTAACCCCTACCTAAGGAGAAAGAAACATGCTGCAACTTAATAGCGTAGCCAACGTTGGGGTACACCGTACGTGCACCCCATTGTACGAAAAGTACGAGGCTACACCATACAACACATTCCTGGACCCCAGTGACACGACCAATATCTATTCAGGTATGGTCATGTACCGCACTGGTCCTGACACTGTTGCCAATGCTGGTACAGCTGCGTCTGGAGTCGGTGCAAAGCCTTTTGGCCTCAGCTGCTTGGACCGCAATCCCAACATTGACGATGTAACCCAGGTTGGTATCAACTCTTGGGCTGTTTGGCTTGGAGGAAGCAACGCTTTCTTTACACTGACTGCTCCTGCCTTTGACACCACTCAGAGCTACACAGTAC
>Ga0209084_1000286_pt1 | contig 48523 bp, 37 predicted proteins | sample C_130820_MF_Meta_FD_187309 | JGI IMG/M metagenome (GOLD analysis project Ga0209084, IMG submission 187309) | Freshwater microbial communities from Lake Croche, Canada to study carbon cycling - C_130820_MF_MetaG (SPAdes) (version 2) | ecosystem: Environmental > Aquatic > Freshwater > Lake...
AAAAAAGACATTATCCGAGTTCGAACAGTCACTTAGTGTTAGAGCAGTTACAGTGGCGGTTGTCCTATACCACGAGCTCCGTCTTCATACAACGGCAATTTACATATACACACTAACATATATGTAAATCTAGGGTTTTTCTCCCTTCCTTTTGCCTATACATTCATCTTCAAACAACTAAATCGCAGGGCTTGATAGCGATCTTCATCCTTTCGGGTAGTAGTTGAGTACTCTTATCGGCAAGAGATTTCCCTCCCTGTGATCCGAGATCCAGGTTTCCGGGCACCAGAACTTAGCAGGTGCGAGCTTTATACCGATTAACTGAGCCTAAGGTTTTTTAATTATGTGGGAGCCATGGACACGAACAGAGATTTGTCCGTTATAATATTCGTTTGATTCTAATACTTTGCGGTCGAATTGTTCACGGGCCTCAATGTACGATGTTTCTGATTTGCTTTTACAATAGTGTAGTATTTCACGGGTGAACTTGTCTACCCCTATCTTGGTGATATCTGCTGTTAATTCTACACTGGAGCCATAATATGTTTGCCAGTCGGATTCGATCTTACCACGAATTCGCTTTTTCTTTTTTGTGCCGTTCTTTAACTTTACAGTCTTGTAGGTCGTTCGACTAAATTTTGCTAATTTTTTGCCAATATATTTGCGACCCGTGACTGTACAGGTTATCAAATAGACAAATCCTATACAGTCTTCGGGTAATTCATTTACAACTTGTCCTTGATAAGTCCAAGTCATTAATTATTTTGCTGCTTTAGCTTCCTTGCGGGCATTCTTCTCGGCGGTAATTTCATTGCGGCGGGCTTTAACAGCCTTTGACAATTCACCTAATGCCTTACGTGCGCGAGTTCCAGCAGCAGCATTACCAGCCGTAAATTTTGCATCTTCTGCTAAGAATGCATCTAATTGATCTTTAATTTGTTGTGTTGTTGTCATTTTCGTTTTTCCTTGGTCTTCCAATTGTAGTTCTTCTAACTAATGGCTCTTTTATTCTCGGTCTTCCAACCTTCTTTGGAATTGCCTTCAATCTTGCTTTTTCTTTTTTCAAAGATTGGCGATCTTCTATTGTATTTTTCTTGTGTTCGCTAGTCACCTCTAACGATAATTTTCGTAACTTTTTTCCCAATATTATCATATCAGTAACAGCCCTCCGTACTCTTCCGCCCTTCATATATGAAGGAAAGTCTAGAAACGCTTGATGATAGTTATGCAAATCTACAAATCGTGAGATATATTCTGAATGTAATTCTTTATATTTCTCAAATTTTTCACGCGACATAGTCTACATCATTGCTATAAGAGGTAAAACCGTTTTCTTTAACGACTCTAAGTACATTGTTTACCCTACCGATTAATTCATCCTTGTGGGATATTAAAAATATATTTTTTGAGCGTTCTCTGGCCATCTTCTTTAGTACTGCTAATCCAGCTTCTACACCAGCAGCATCCATTCCGGCATCCATAAGTTCGTCTACAAATAATAAATTAATACTTTGATACAATCCTTCCCAAACATCTCGGAAAGAGAAACTCATACTTAGAATTAATCGATTACGCTCACCTCTACTTAAATTATCAAAATCTAAATCTTGTCCAAGCTGAGTAATCTCGATACTTAGGTCATTTTGAAATACAACTTGATGTGGTAATCCTAGTTTGTCAATATAATAGCTTAGACGTTTGTTTAGATAACTTAAATTTTGATCAATTATCTTCTTACGAATAAAACTATCTTTGTTGGTTAATAACTTATGTAAGAATTCTTGGTGATCTTTAAGTTTTGTTAAATCATTAACTACAATCCAGTTAATTTCTTGGATAGCAGTTTTTTTAAGTTCTTGTATTTGTTCTTGATAAGGGTTTAATTCATCTGCTCTGGTAGTTAAACTTTTTTCAAGTCCGTCTAAATTGTTCTTGTGACCTAACGCCTCTGCTTCGGTATCGTAGAATGTATTAGGTCTGCGAGGCATATCACCAGTACCCAAGTCTTCTACAACTTTATTATAGTCATTACTGACTTTATCAAAATATTTCTTAGATTCTGCTAAGTGTTGTTGGGCAACAGATGACATTTCTTCATGTTTATGATCATGTAGCTCTTGTTCGCAAGCATGGCAAGTCTTATTTGCTAGACTTTTTAGTTCTTGTTCATACTTCTTAACAGCTTTTTCGGCTTGCCCAAGTGCAGCATCTAATGTTGCTCTTTGTCGGTTAAGACCTTGTATCTTGGTATTGTGTTCGTTCCACAGTTTGAGCTCTGCATGTGATATCAATTCTGCTTCAATATCAACCGTTTCGAGTCGCATCATGGCTCTACCAATATTTTCTATATCATCAGTCTTTTTATTCTCCCAAGCACTACTTTTAATACCTAAGCTATCAATACTTTTTTGTACATTTTCGTTGGCAGCTTTAATGCCTTCTATCTTAAATGTTTCTTGTTGAATGCTATCTTTAGTATCTTTGATTAATAGTTTAAGTGCTTCTGCCTTTTCACTTAGCAGAGTAATACCTAGTAATTGTTCAATAACTTCACGCTGTTCTGCAGCCTTCATTGACAAAAACGGTTCTGTATAGGTGTTTAACGCAACTAAATGTTTGAACATGGTGTGGCTCATTTCCAGCATCTGTTCAATAGCCTTTTGCGTTTCTCTACTATCTCCTTGACTATCATCTTCGGATTCTTCAGTTTTTAACTGATTATCATTGACAAATAGCTTGAGTATGTTAGGCTTACGTCCCCGTTCAATACGGTATTTTACACCATGTTTTTCAAACTCAACAGTAGCTAACATAGCTTTACCGTTAGTTTTATTAATTAAGTTCTCTTTTTTAATATTAGTTAGAGCTTGCCCATACAATGCATAAGATAGGGCATTAACAATAGTAGTTTTACCCGTACCATTACGCGATCCAGTATCGTCTCCGCCCAGATCAAGATTAGATCCTAGCACCAAAGTCAGTGCTTGTTTTTCAAAGTCCACTGCTTGAGTCTGGTTGCCCACACTCATAAAATTTTTCACGGTAAGATTTTTTATTTTAAACATTAAAGATTGTTATAAATTTCTAATAAAGTTGCTGTGTCAAACTGTTCTGATTCAATATTAATCAATTGTTCTGTAACAATGTGATCTACGCTTTCAAAAGTACCGTCTGGATTATCGTCTATGGTACCTTCTAAGTTAGTTTTATCTTGTATAAGACTAATCTCACGGATATCATAGTCACGAATAAATGTTTCTTTGATAAAGTTTGCTTCCTCAAAACTAATATCAATGTCAAGATTCACTTTAAGATGCATCTTTGACTTCATAATTGTATCAGCATTGTCAATTAAGTCACTGAGTTTAACTGATCTGTACTTAGGACAGTTGGGCCAATCAATAAAATTAGGCTCACCGCCCCATTCCAATGTCATCATGCCACGATTATCATCTCCTGCATCCGAGAAATTATGTGGAAACGCATTACCAATATAGATCACCTTGTTATTTTCTTGACGTTTGTGGAAGTGCCCGCTGAATATATAGTCAGGCCCGTTAAAGTCTTCTGCTCTAAGTTCACCGTGATCGGGCATTTGTACCATGGCGTTCATAAAGAACTTAGGCAATTCAAAGTGTCCAAAGACATATCGGCTTTTAATGTTCTTCATGGTCTTCCACTCATCACCTATTAACCAAGGTACAAGTGTGACATCATCCCGGCTCCATATACTGTCTACAACAGTGACGCCTGGAATGTGCCGACCAAAAGCACTCGAATGAATGTCACGCTTGTCTTTATAGAACAGATCGTGATTACCTGGAAACCAAAAGAACTGTTCAAATGCTGCACCTAGTTTTTCTAAGCATCTTAAACTGCTATCTAGTGTGAATAAGTTTAGACTGTTACGATTATGACTCCAGTCACCCAAGAAGATTGCTGTTTCACACCCGGCAATTTTGGCTTCTTGAATAAACCAATCTACAAATTCTTCACAATCTTTTAAGTGTGATGTTGAATTGGATTTTAGACCAAAATGTATATCAGTGAAACACGCTACCTTTTTAAACAATGGCATTAAACATTCTCCTATCTACGAGTTTACATACTCTTTTGATAAAAGTCAAATCTCAGTTTGCTCATCTTCTTCAATACTTGTTTCTTCTGATTTAGGTTGTCTAAAATGTTTATATAGTTCAGCTTGACGAGCAGTTTCTTCTGCATATTCTTGTTGATATTGTCGAGTCATACTTGGAGTTAATCCTGCTTCCTCTAACATATCATCTCTAATGTTTTGATTTTTCTTTTCAATATTTAGAACACGGGTAAATGAATTTGTAACTGCTGCTGTATAATAAGCAAATGGATTTTCTGATTTACTCTCATCAAACTGTAGTCCAATTTGGCTTAGTTGTAGAATAGCCTGCCCCCGCATTTCTTCATTGTAAGTATATCCTCGCCAGTTAGATCTTTGTGCATAACGCTCACTTAGTTTAATAAACATCTTACCCAAGTTTTCAGTAATACGTCCGTGTTCTTTGCTAAACTTACCAGTGTCAATTGTACCTTTCCAATGACTTTTACCCACACAGATTAATTCATCTTGGTCATTAAACTTCCAATGTTGGAAAGGTGGAAAGTTTACTTTCTCGTGACTATCAGCTGTATTCTTTAGAGTTTTTTTACGTCCCGGTGCCATGGGAACATGTTCAAATGTCATTATACGGATAACAATATCAGTTTTGGCTATAGTTTTATAGTCTGCTGTGCATTCTGCAAGTTTAATTTTTTTATCTCCCGCAATCCTAGCTTGTCCAAATGCCAGTATTCCCTGACGTTTTGCACGATTACGTTTAGCTTCTGCTACGGTTCTAATATTAACCTTATCTAAATTTGTTAATATAATGTCGTGTTGTTGATATTCAGGCGCTGTGTAACTGCTAAATGAGCATTTACTTTTATGAATCTCTGATAATAAATCTCGATTGTTTAGGTATTTTACCTTTTTTCCAGTCAGGGATATATGTGTAGTAGTCATTGTTATTGTTATTCTCCTTGGTTATAACATTATAACATTTATTATTCAAATGTCAACGATAATGTTATAAGAGCACATTATTTATTGGTTAAATATACTATATAAGGAAATATAAATTATGGCAAATCCCTTCACCGCTGTGATGTCTTCCAATGCCACCGCCGCTATTGCTGCTGCTAAAGACAGACAAGTTCCTCCTCCGGGAGAACGTCTTGTTCCTGGTATTCCGCCGGGTGCTGAGAAGCCCGCGCCACCAAACGTAGTACTTGATCAAGTAAATATTATTGGAATAGTTGGAAATCAAAACATTCTTAAACATACTACTGAGCAACGAGTTAGAATAAAAGTTCCTCCTAAATATTTGGTGAAATATACATCAGGAAGTGATGCTGGGGAATTAAGCGAGGACATTGGATTTGGTGGCATTGTATTTCCTTATACGCCGACTATTTCTTATGGTGTAAAAGCAGACTGGTCAGAAATAAAACCACTACATTCAAATTTTAATATTCCCTTTTATCAAAGAAGTAGTGTAAGTGAAATTTCTATTAATGGACAATTCACGGTAGAAAATAGTAAAGATGCAGCAGTCTATCTATCTACTGTACATTTATTAAGAGCATTAACAAAGATGAGATTTGGAGGAGCTAGCAACGGTGATGCAGATAGCGGAGCACCTCCTCCAATTTGCCGTTTATATGCATTCGGTCCAAGTATGTTATCAAATGTTCCAATAGCAATTACCGGTGTACGTATCGAGTTACCTAATAATTGTGATTATTTTAGTGTAAATGGTAAAAATAGTATACCAACTATATCTACTTTATCTATAACATGCATACCAGTATACAGTAGAAAAGAAATGCAAAACTTCTCTGTAACGAAATATTTAAATAGAGATTATACCGAAGGATACATTTAATGTACAATAAAACTAGTCCTTATTACAGTACTCAGTTACTCAATGGATATCTTGATATTATGTCATTTAGAGATATTCCGTATCAAACAGATGACATACTATTTGAAGTAACTAATACCTATGAAAATAGGCCAGATTTACTTGCATATGATTTGTATCAAGATGCTTCTCTATGGTGGGTATTTGCCATGCGTAATAAATCAAAAATTAAAGATCCGGTGTTTGATCTTGTAGCCGGTGCAAAGATATATCTACCTAAATTGTCTACACTTAATTCTGTATTAGGAATTTAACATATGGCAACAGTAGCAGAACAACTACGTCAATCAGAGGAAACAAATCGCAAGTTGCGGGCCGAGCGTGACAAGGTCAATGCAGAAATTAATCGTGTGAAGGCTGAGACTGACAGGCGCAATGAAGAAACTAATCGTATGCAGGCCGAGCTTGACAAGCTGAAAAAAAATCCTAGTTTCACTGGATCTGATAATAATGAGCGTAAAACGGAGACTGCAACAAAAGACCCAAACAATGATATAGTAAAAATATCAGGCGAAAGTAATATTTTCAATGGTTATAGATCTATCACATATAATTTTACATTAGCAGCACTTGAAAAACGTCACCTTGACGATCCTGAATCATATAGAAAAGATAATTTTAATTTACAATTAGTTATTTTAAAGTCTGGCGGCAAGGGCTCGGACTTGATGGAAAGAACTGCATCTACTAGAGATTCTGATGTTAATCCAGTTCTTAAGTCCGACGCTAGTGAGAAATCTGGTACTGCGGGAGATCGAGCGAAATCAAGAAGCGAGCGTCGTCATGCCGCCATTGAGTCTGGTCAAAAAACTAATAACTTTTTTACAGGATTTAATACACACAGTCCTGGTAGATTTGATATGTTCATGGAAAATGTAGAAATTGAAAGTATAATGGCTCCTAGCGAAAAGACAAATTCAACTACTGCTATGAAAATTAAGTTTGATGTAATTGAACCATATAGCATTAATGGATTTATAGAAGCAATACATACTGCTGCTGTTGCTGCAGGTTTTCCTAGTTATCAAAATGCCGCATTCTTACTTAAATTAGAATTTTGGGGATATCCAGACGAGGACGAGTTTCCGGAGCCTGTAAAGATTCCAGAAAGCACTAGATATTATCCAATGTCGATCACAGAGTGTAATATTGAAATTACTGAAAAGGGTACATTGTATAGATGTAATGCCGTACCTTATAATGAAAGATCATTTGGTCATCCCAACATGGTTAAGAAACCTATAAAGATGCAAGGAAAAACAGTTGGAGAAATTCTAAGAAATTTATTCAAAGCACTAGATGAGACTTCTAAAGAAATTCAAGAAATTGAAAATAAAGAAGCAGGTGTTACTTCTAAAGAGTATGATAGATATGAAATTAAATTTCCCACATGGGATAATGAAAGTGGATGGCTCGGTAGCATAATATCTGAAAATAAAATATCTGGCAGCAAAATGGGGAATGTTCTTACAGATCCGTTGTTAGTAGGCATGAATAAACCCGAAGATACATCACAGTCAAATGGATATAGTGCAAATGATTCAAAAAAACCCAAAGAAGGCGATCCACCACCGTCCGTTAAATTTAAACCTGGTGAATCTGTTATACAATTTGATCAAGATACAAACATTAGCGAAATTATAACTGCTGTTGTTAGAGATAGTGAATATGCTAAAGATCTATTAAAAGGGCTAATTGAAAAAAAACCAGGTATACCTGATCAATATGGTTTTGTAGATTATTGGATGATTAGAATTGAAACTACAAACTCAAATGAGATTAATGAGTTAGGTAAAAAACCTTTTCAAAAATTTACATACGTTGTTCATACATACAAAGTTCATTATACTCGAATACCGGGTTATGGAAGGGAACGTATCAATGAAAAAGACTTACAAAAAATAAGTAATCGAGAATATAACTTTATCTATACAGGAAAAAATATTGATGTTCTCAATTTTAAATTAAATTTTAATAATTTATTTTTTGAAGCAGTTCCTGTGAATAATGGAAACAAACCCATTGATGCAAAAAATGGCGGCGCTGCTCCAGCTAATACTACCAGGGTTCGACTAAATTCAAAACCTTCAACGCCGTCCGGTAACAATAGAGAGCAGGGGCAGGTACCCGATCCTGCTGTTAAGATATTATCTACAAAAATACAAGCCTATGGAGGTAATGCAGCACAACCTGAAGAGGATCCTTTTCAATTATTAGCTAGAACTATGCATAACTCAGTGATTAATTCTAAGGCTAGTATGTTAACAGGTGATCTTGAAATCCTAGGGGATCCGTTTTATCTTGCAGGTGCAGGTGCAGGCAATTGGAATCCTAAACCTTCTACCAGAGGAAAAACATTATCCGGTGAAATAAATCACATTTATGCAGCAGTTCTTATTACTATTAATTTTAGAAATCCCGAAGATATTAATAGTTTTGATGATGGCGGCATGTTTAAATTTGATACTAATCGTGTACCCTTTAGTGGTGTTTATCAAGTAACTACAGTTCTTAGCACATTTAAAGACGGTATATTCAAACAAAAATTAGATGTTCTAAGAATGCCAGGTCAAGTATTAAATTCAGATCTTCTTAGCAGTGATCCGAGCGATAGAATGTCCACCTCACCTAAACCGGGTTCTCAAGTTGTAGCTGACGAAACTAGAGCACAAGGTGTTGAAGAACGAGCAGGTTCTACATCAGTACTTACGGCACTTGGACGAGTCCTTCCATCCTCTAATAATACAGTTAATGTAACGTCAATTGAAGCTGGCGGAGGATTAGGTGGTGATCTACAACCACAATTTTTACCTAGGTCCGCTGGATATTCCGACATTCCAGCCGGCTTAGGATTAGGTGGTGATCTACAACCACAATTTTTACTAAATAATGCGAGGTCGGTACCAATACTTCCAGTACTAAATCAAACTCCGGGATTGTCATCTTTACCGGGAAGCGCATTACCTAACGATTTAACTTCTAACATAAGATTAAATAATTCAGGACTTACTTCATTAAGTCAAGGTACGTTAGCGGTCTTAGGTGCAGCAGCAGCTATATCAGCGGCTACAAGTATAATAAACGCAAAAGAAGGACTAACAGGATTAGTTGCTGGATCATTAGCTGCCGCTGCACTTGGTGCGGCACGTAACATTTCTAATCCTGGATCAGGAATAGGTAAAGGTGCTAGTGTTTTAATAAGTCCTAGTTCTTCTTTACCATTAGTACTTACTGCTAATGATATTAAACAAGGATTAAACATTGATTCTAATATATTATCGGCTGGTTCTATATCTAAAACATCTGCACTTGCAACGGGTATACCTAATTCATTAACTGGTATAAACGGCAGGGCCGATAGTCTTATAAATGGAATTGGTAATAAAATTACTTCACTAACGGCGTTATCAAATGATCCAAAAGGCATTGGTTCCCAACTGGGGTTAGATATTAGTCGACTTTCGGGACTTAGTGGAGCATTACAAAGTAAATTGCCTTCACAAGTTACATCTCTTATTAAAAACATACCAGCCAATGTAAATTTAAAACAAGCCGTAAATCAAGGATTAGTATTAGATTATATACCTGCTGGTAAAATAGCCAACATACCCGCTACTCCTCCACTTAGTAAAGCACCTATACCTCAAGCAGATCCTGGATATTCTCAACAGGTTATTAAACAAGGCGGTATGACAGCATTACAGAATTTGTATGGTGTTAATAGTTCTGCCAAATTATCTACTAATTTAGTTCCAGCGGATTTAATTTCTTCAGCAGAACAATACGTGTCTAAATCAAGACTTGGTTCCCTTGGAAACCTAACAGGACTAACTAATGCTGTAGATATAAATGTTGCCAAGGACAAAGCAGATAGTTTTCAAAATCAATTATCTGGACTAACTGGACAAATTAAAATACCTGATATAAATTTATCAGGCTCGGTGACATCTAAATTTTCAGCCAACTCATTAGGATCAAGTCCTTTAACTAATTTAGTTAACAATTTAAACAAAAATACAGGAAATACATAGTATGGGAGAAGAAACGAGATCGCATAGTGGTGGGCCTAATTCAAAACAATCTTCTCCTGGCCCGTTTCTTGCCGAGGTAACAAATCACCTCGATGGTACATATATGGGTATGTTAGAAGTTGCACTAGTAGGAGGCATGCCTAACAATCCTAAAGTACAAGAAGAAACACATGTTGTTAGATATCTAAGTCCGTTTTCAGGATTTACCTCATCAAGGTTTGAAGGAAACAATAGTAGTGATTTTAATGATGTACAAAAAAGTTATGGTTTTTGGATGATACCGCCGGATATTGGTACTAAAGTTATGGTTATTTTTGTTGATGGTGACCGTAATCAAGGATACTATATGGGCTGTGTGTCGGATGTATTTCAAAATCATATGATACCGGGAATAGCTGCTAGTAAACAGGTAAAAATGACCGATGAACAACGCAGAAAATATGGAACAGATTATTTGCCCGTAGCAGAATTTCATAGAAAATCTCAAGATTTAAAAAATCCAGTACCTCAAAAATGGGCAAAACCCATTCATCCATTTGCTGATAGATTATTGCAACAGGGATTATTATTAGACACCATAAGGGGAGTTACATCCAGTGGTGCTCGTAGAGAAGTTCCTAGTAGTGTATTTGGTATATCAACACCCGGTCCATTGGACACCAGTTCGGGTGCTAAACGGGCCAATATAGGATATGATAGCGGAACTGCTGCTCCTGTAAGTAGACTCGGTGGTACAACTTTTGTTATGGATGATGGTGATATTAATGGACAAAATGAATTAGTTAGATTGCGTACAAGAACAGGCCATCAAATACTTATGCATAATAGTCAAGATTTAATCTACATTGCTAATAGTGCAGGTACATCTTGGATTGAAATGACCAGCAATGGTAAGATTGATATCTATGCACATGATTCAGTGAGTATACATTCAGAGAACGATTTTAATTTCCGTGCTGATAGAGATATCAATATTGAAGCAGGACGTAACATCCATGTTAAAGCAGGTAAGAACATGGAAACAAACATCACGGGTTACAATTATCTTACCGTGGATCAAGATCAAAAAATTGCTATTAGAGGAACACACGATGAAACTATTGGTGATACTGTTAAAATCACAGTGGGAAATAGTTATAATTTAAGTTCATCAAGAGATATCAAACACTCTGCAGAAGGAACGATTAATTTTAAATCAACTGGCAATATTAATTTAGGTACCTCGGCACAATTAAACTTAGGTGCTACTGGTAACATTATTGGAACAGGAGCAAATATACACTGGAATGGTCCAACCGCAGGATCTCCAGCCGCTGCCGATGCTGCTGAAATACCCCCACCGTTATCAATTTATAGTTTGCCTCAACGTTTAGTCAGTGCAGGTTGGGCCAATGGTGTATTTTATAATACAGGAACAATTAAAAGTATCATGCAACGTGTGCCAACGCATGAGCCGTGGGCACAGCATGAATCAGTTAATCCCCCACAGTTTTCTCCTTCCGCAACCGATGCTACGTTAGGAACAACTCCAGGATCTACTAGAGCCGCAGCTGGCGTCCCACCAAATCCTGCCGCCGAAATACAGCAACCTGCTAACCAACCTGAGATTGTGCCAGGAACATGTACGCCAGCGTATGCTAAAGATATTAACGCTTCTTCAGCACAAGCAGGAATTGCAGCAATTAAGGCAGCTTGTGCCAAATTTGGATTAACAAGTCCATACGCTATAGCAGCGTTGTTAGGTATTGCCGGCGGTGAATGCCGTTGGAAGTTAGTAGAAGAGGGGTTTAATTATTCTGCTGATCGATTATTACAAGTATTCCCTAGCGTGTTCAAGGGTGATACAGCCCTTGCCCAACAATATGCAGGCAATCCTAATAACACATTACCTGAATTTTTGTACGGAAATACTACATCCAAGGGTAAAGGACTTGGTAATACACAATCCGGAGATGGCGGTAATTTTATAGGAAGGGGCTATATACAATTAACTGGAAGAAGTAACTATACCAGGTATGGAACTATGGTGGGCCAAGACTTAGTAGGAAATCCAAAATTATTAAGTGATCCTACTATTGCTGCTGAAGTTAGTGTTAAGTACATGTTAGATAGATGTAAAACAGATCAAAACGATCCAGCCTATGTTGAAAAAGCAATACATTCAGTTGGGTTCTGTACTCCAGATATATATGCAACAAAGAAGGGATTTTACGAATGTTTTCTTGGCCAATTAAAAGGTGGTATATTGAGTTCTGGCAATAATGGTATTGTTACAGATAGCAGTGGTAAGCCAATTAAGACTGGTTCTTAAGGGTAATAAATATAATATGCCTTATAAGAATCTTGAAATTAATCCAGGTCGATATAGTGAACAAAACACTGATAAGTTAAGTCAATACTATCGAGGATTTAGCACGGCCAATCCAATTAATCGCGGATCTAAGCTCTATGACTTTGATTTAATTAAACAAGATATTCTAAATCAATTTAATACTCGTAAAGGTCAACGAGTAATGAATCCTAAGTTTGGATCTATTATATGGGACCTATTAATGGAACCATTGACTCCGATGATTAGTGAATTATTGCAAAACGATATTAGTACTATATGTAATTCAGATCCTAGAGTATATCCATTACAAATGCAAGTTAATGAATATGAGCAAGGCTATATAATTGAGATTACATTAGCAATGAAAAACACCAACGAAACTTCTACACTAAAATTAGCATTTGATCAGAAGGTGGGAATAGTTGTACAATAATCTGCCCACTTAATTACTACAATAAATACGGTATAAACTATTATGATACCATCAACAAACACAAAACTATTAGTTAGCGAAGATTGGAAAAAGATTTATCAATCTTTCCGTAATGCTGACTTTAAGAGTTACGACTTTGAAACACTTCGTCGTACAATGATTTCTTATCTTCAAGAAAAGTATCCTGAGGAATTTAATGACTATATTGACAGCAGCGAATATATTGCACTAATTGATGTTATCGCATATCTAGGGCAAAATTTAAGTTTTCGTATTGATTTAAATGCACGTGAAAACTTCCTTGAAACCGCACAACGTAGAGATAGCATCTTACGTCTTGCTCAACTAATTAGTTATAATCCCACAAGGAATGTTCCTGCTAGTGGATTTTTAAAACTTACTGCTGTAGCCACTACTGATAGCGTATATGATTCTAATGGAACAAATTTATCAGATATAACAATTGGATGGAATGATGCCACAAATCCGGACTGGTATCAACAGTTTATTAATATTATGAATTCTGCAATGTCTAGTAATTTTGGTAATCCTGCAGATCGTTCTACAATTGATTCTATACTTACTGAAAAATATAGAATTAAAAGTTCTACTAAGGATGTTCCTATTTTTAGTTTTTCTAAAAATGTAAACGGAACATCGATGAGTTTTGAAGTTGTTCCTATTACTTTTTCTGCTGATAAAACTTATGTTGAAGAAGCTCCGCCGGAGCCAGCATCTCTTTTTAGTTTAATATATAAAAATGACAATCAAGGAAGTGGTAGTCCTAATACTGGATTCTTTGCTCATTTTAAACAAGGAACTATAAATGTTTCAACTTTTGGCATCAGCAATCCTGTAATTAATGAAATCATAGGAATCAATACTCCTTATATTAATGATACAGATACATGGTTATGGCAACTAGATCAAACAGGGAATTATTCAACCTTATGGACACAAGTTCCTTCGTTGGTAGGAAATAATGTAATATACAATAGTATCAATAACAGTATAAGAACATTATACGCTGTTAGCAGTCGTGATCAAGATCAACTTGATTTAAATTTTGCAGATGGTGTATTTGGAGATTTGCCAAAAGGAAATTTTTCTTTCTTTTATAGACAGAGCAACGCATTACAATATGTTATCAAGCCCGAACAAATGAGCGGAGTTTCTGTAACAATACCTTATAAAAATTCTTCTGGACAAAATCATTCACTAACAATGACGTTGAGTTTACAATATGCAGTTACAAATAGTGCAGGCTCAGAATCTAATCTAAGTATACAAACCAAAGCACCGCAACTTTATTATACACAGAATAGAATGATCACAGGAGAAGATTATAATATTGCTCCATTGAAAGCAGGGTCTGACATTCTTAAAATTAAAAGCATTAATCGGGTGTCAAGTGGACTTAGCAAATATATTGATTTATCAGATGTTACAGGCAAATATAGTCATACCAATATATTTGCCAATGATGGCATGTTATATAAAGAAGAATATACAAATATATTTGAATTTGAATTTACCAATAGAAATCAAGTATTATCTGTTATAAAAAATAAAATAGCACCTATAATTGCTTCGCCAGATTTACGATCATTTTATATAGATAACTATTCTAGAATTACATTATCTTCATTAACATGGAAAGAAGTTAATTCTCTTTCTAATGAAAGTAGAGGATATTTCTATAACGGATCAACCGCATATTCAGTTGATGGATCGGGCATACTAGGATATGTTACAATTGGTGCAATGATTAAATTTATTGCACCAGCAAAAAAATATTTTGATCAAAAAAATCTGCTTAAGAACATTCCAATTTCAGGCATCCCCAATGGCGGTCGTCCTTATATTTGGGCAACCGTTAAAAAAATAATAGGAGATGGTGCAAACTACGGCCTAGGAAAATTATCCGATGGTACTGGTCCTATAATTTTTTCAACTAACGTACCCAACGGCTGTACTCCAAGCGAACTTATTCCTAAATTTAATAGAATATTAAATTTTTCTATTGAAAACGAAATTGCAAATATTGCCATTACTAAGAAAAATTTTGGCCTTACTATTGATTCTACCACCAGACAATGGAGCATAATACTTAATTCTAATTTAGATATTGTTAATACATTTAGTTTAGTTAATCAAAATAATATAGAAAATCAAGGATACGATGCAAGTTGGTTAATTTCTTTTGTATGGACAGGGAAGAATTACAAAGTAACTTATAGGTCATTAAACTATATATTTGAAAGTCAATCAGAAACAGCATTTTTTATTGATGATTCTACTATTAATTACGATTTTACTACAAATACAGTTATTAAAGATAAAATAACTGTTCTTTCTATAAACTCTACTCCTACCACAACGTCTGTAACAGGGCTAGGATACGATCATCCATGGCAAATTGACAGTGCGATTGTAGAACCCGATGGATATGTTGAACCTAAAAAAGTAAAGATTAGTTTTTACGATTATAATAATTTGGACCAATTATTTGATCCAGATTCTTTTAATACAATTGTAGGTAATGATAGTTTTATATATTTTGAAAAAAATAGTGATAGAACACGATATGTTTTAAGTGATGCCAATGTAAGGGCGTTTAATACTGAATTTGATTTCTTATCATTTAAAAATACAACTACAGTCATGGATGGTGATTTATTTTATTTCTACAATACCTCATTAAATTTAGTAAAGTATTGGTCTTCGGTATATCAGAGATTAATTTATACTGATCAATATTTTGGCAGAAGAGGTCGAGCCGATATAAAATTTCATTATCAACATAATAGTGGAAATGAAAGAAGAATTGATCCTAGCAAATCAAATATTATTGATATCTATGTATTAACCACAACATATAATAATGATATTAGAAGTTGGTTATTAGGAAATATATCTTCCAAACCACCTGCACCCACTAGTCAAAGTTTAGAACAAAATTATATAAACGCATTATCTCCCATCAAAGCAATCAGCGATGAAATAGTATTTCATTCTGTGGCCTATAAAATATTGTTTGGGTCCGATGCTGTATCTAATTTACAGGCAAAATTTAAAGCAGTTAAGAATCCTGATAATACCACAACAGATAATGATTTAAAAACTAGAATATTATCTGCTATCAATGACTTCTTCTCTTTAGAAAATTGGGAATTTGGACAAAGTTTCCACTTTGGAGAGTTATCAACTTATGTAATGAATTTACTTACTCCTGACATTACAAATTTTGTTATTGTTCCAATTACCATTAATAGTGCATTTGGAAGTTTATACGAAGTAACATGTTTATCAAATGAATTATTTATTAGTGGTGCAAAAATTAATGATATAGAAATCATTGATGCTATTACAGCTTCACAATTAAAATCGCCTTCATCAATAGTAACAACTAGTGGAATATAAAATGGCGACTAACAAAAAATCAGTTAATTTCTTACCAGACTATCTAAAGTCAGATAAAAATTCTAAATTTTTAGCCGGAACAATAGATCCGTTAATTCAATCTCCCAAATTAGAACGAATTGATGGTTTTGTAGGATCAGTGATAACTCCAAATTATAATCCTACTATAGATTCTTATATTAAAGAAGATTCAAATTTAAGAACAAATTATTCTCTTGAACCTGCTTTAGTTTTTAAAGATAAATCTTCTAATATTACTGATGTAGTTGCATTTGACGACATTATTAATGAAATTGGAATACAAGGAGGTAAGGTTGATAATATTAATAGATTATTTAAATCTGAATTCTATTCATATGATCCTTATATTGATTGGGATAAGTTAGTAAATTATTCACAATACTATTGGTTATCCACCGGACCCGATTCGATATTCTTTGCTGGCGATATTGATATTAATGACAACATTATTGGAAAAACCTCATATGTAATGCCTAATGGTTATGCTTTATCAAATGGTATGAAAATAAAATTTTCACCAGATATATTACCTGAATCATACAGAGATAAAGAATTTTATGTTGAGGGGGTTGGTAAAAGTATTAATTTTATTGATATAAAATTGTTAGACGTAAACGAGCTATCAAATATACTATATAATGAAACATTTGATAGTGATAAATTTGATACATTCCCATTTGATGGGGATAAAAAATTACCATTAATTCCTGAATATGTTACAATTAATAGAGCTAGCTTAGATTTAAATCCATGGACAAGATACAATCGTTGGTTTCATTCAGAAATAATTCGTATAACAGCAAAAATTAATAATCAACCATTCTTATTACCTTTAGACGCTAGAGCATTAAGACCAATTATTGAATTTAAACCTAATATACAATTACATAACTTTGGAAATAAAGGAATTGGTAGAATTTCTGTAATTGATACTGATACAACAGATGCATTTTCTTCTGTAGATGGTACAATAGGATATTACGTTGATGGTGTATTACTAGAAGAAGGCACCACGGTTATATTCAATGCCGATGTACACGATGATGTTCGAGGAAAAATTTATACGGTACAATATGATCTATCTAAAAATCCTTATATTCTTAGATTAACAGAAGCAGTTACACCTAATCTTTTAGAATCTATTGCTATTAATCTTGGTACATCCTACTCAGGAACTACTTGGCATTATAGCAGTTACACTAATACTGATGGGGAAATTAAGAATATATGGGTTAAATCTCAAGAACATAAAAAAATAAATCAAGCACCTTTATTTGATTTATTTGATCGTGATAACATTAGTTATACTGATAAAAATTCTAATTTTGTAGGATCTAAAATATTTGGATATGATATTGGGACAGGAACATCTGATAACATTTTAGGATTTCCTTTAAAATATAAAAATAGTGTAGGAGTTGGTAGTTATCTTTTTAAGAATTATTTCATGACAGATTCTATTGAACTTGTTACAAACGGTGTGAGTTCAATCATTTCCACAGGAGTTACATATTTTAAATTGTTTGATATCTTAGCATTAACTAATGTATGGAGTCCATCAACGGATTATCAAATTCCAATAATAGAAACACAAACAATATTAACCGCCACTAATACTGTATCTATATTATCAATTACACCACCCTCTGATATTTCTGTAATTGCATCGATTAATTCTATTTTAACAACTGCTACTTTATCGACTTCTACACTAACACTTACATTTAATAAAACTCTTAATGTTAATGATGTATTATTGTTAAAAATTACATCTGATCAAATACCTAATAGTAATGGACATTATGATACGCCGATTAGTCTGACAAATAATCCATTAAATGGAAATATATCTACTTTTACATTAAGCGAACTTAGCGATCATTTGTATACTATGATTAGCCGTATTGACACTTTTTCAGGATCTTTCCCTGGATTAAGTAATTTAAGAGATTTAACTGATTATTCAATATATGGAACTAGATTAATCATTAACGCTAATCCTATTGTTTTTGCACAAATATTTCTTGGCAAAAAAAATCATAATGTAGTTGATGCTATAAGACATGCTGGAGATCAATACAATCAATTCAAAATAAATTTGTTAACAGCCATGGAAACAGTTGATAGTCAATTATCTCCCGCTGATGCACTTGATAAAATTTTAATAGATCTTAATAGTAATAAAGAATTACATTCTTCATATTATAGATCTGATATGTTAGGATATGGATCTAATAAAATTAAAAGAACATATACAATATCTAGTTCTAACAATACACATTATCCAATTGGATTAGATTTTAATTTAACAATGTTAAGTTTTAAATCTGTATTAATATATGTTAATGATATACAATTAGTTAACGGAATAGATTATAATTTTTTAATTGACGAGGTGATAATTTCTAAATTGCTATCAATTGGCGATATTATAGAAATATATTATTACCCAGATACACTTGGTTCATTTGTACCAGCTACTCCAAGCAAGTTAGGTTTATACCCTGCATATCCTCCTAATATATATAATGATGATTCATATTTAAGTTCTGATGTTGTAGTTATAAGAGGGCATGACGGCAGTATTATGCAATCATACGGAGACTATAGAGATGACATTATACTTGAATACGAAAAAAGAATTTATAATAATATAAAAGTTAAATATGATCCAACAATATTTGATATTAATGCTATAATTCCTGGAGTATTTAGGAAAAATGAATATTTGTTATCAGATGTAAATGATATATTAATAAAAGATTTTACCAAATGGGCTGGTATATATAATATAGATACAACTATCAATAATATATATGATGCAGGAAATCCTTTTACATGGAATTATAAAAATAGTGTTAATACTGTAACTAATACTAATGTTTCTGGTTATTGGAGAGGTATTTACAAATATTTTTATGATACAGATACACCAGATACTCATCCATGGGAAATGTTAGGATATATTTCTAAACCAAATTGGTGGGATACTTATTATAGCTGGACTGATACAATTAAACGTAGTGCATTGATTTTAGCAATTACAAAAGGTTATACAGATAAGCCACCCTCAACAGTTGTAAATTCTAAGTATGCTCGACCTAAATTTTCTTCTATCGTTCCAGTTAATAGTATAGGTGAATTATTAGCACCTTCTGAATTTTTAGTAAATGACGTAGGATATTATGATAAAATATCTGATTGGAAATTTGGAGATCACGGCCCGGCAGAAACTGCATGGAGAAGAAGTAGTTATTGGCCATTTGTATTAAATTCTGCTGCTGCATTACTTTATCCTTGTACATACACAACATCTATGTATGATACAAGTAGAATATCATCAAATAAGAACACAGGACAATTAACCTATTTGGAAGATGATTTATATTTAAATCCTAAAAAACTTTTAGTAGAAGGTTATAATAATGCACAAACAGCAGGCTTTGGAGTTTATGTTGTTGAAAAAGGTATACAAAAAGATTTAAATTATCTTGATATTTTAAAACAAGATTTAAATTATATTAATTTTAATTTATTTCATAAAATTGGAGGATTTGTTAGTAAAGATAAATTGCAGGTTATTATTGACTCCATTGATCCGTTGTCACAAAGCCTCGGGGCAATCTTACCTCCAGAAAATTATAATTTATTATTGAATGTAAGTAATCCAATTAAATCTGCAAGTATTTCTGGTGTTGTAATTCAAAAATTAAATAACAAATTTGTTATAAAAGGGTATGATAAACTTAATCCTTATTTTAATATATTATCGCCTAATAAGTCGTCTTCCTCGGGTGCATTAACAATAGGAGGAAAGTCTGAACAATTTACAGAATGGTCTGGTGCAATAACATCAACTGGTCTCGGTTCGATTGATATAACTTCTCCAACAAACGTTACTACACGTTATTATAAGCAAGGTCAGCTTGTAAGATATAATAATAGATATTATCGTGTAAAAGTTGGACATGCTACACAATCTACCTTTGATATAACATTATTTTATTCTTTACCAGAATTACCAATGGTAGGAGGAGCAACAATACAATTATCATCGGGATTCAATAATACAGTTATACAAGTTTCATATGGTTCACAGTATTCTACTGTACAAGAAATTTACGATATATTAATAGGCTACGGTGCATATCTTGAAAGTCAGGGATTTATATTTGACGAATTTAATACTGAGCTAAATGAAGTAATAGATTGGAAATACACAGGAAAAGAATTTCTATATTGGACCACACAAAACTGGGCAGATGGTAATTTAATTACATTGAGTCCATTTGCAGATTATTTAAAATATTCATATATAGATTCTATTGTTGATAATATATCAACTGGTGATTATGAATATAGTTTATTAAAAGCCGACGGACAATCGTTTCCTATTAATAATTTTAGACTAAGTCGCGAAGATGGCGTTTGTATTATTAATACTATAGATACATTAGAAGGTATATTTTTTGCTACCTTAAATTCTGTGCAAAAAGAGCACGGTATGGTAATTGATAATACTACAATTTTTAATGATACAATCTATGATATTGAAACCGGATATAAACAAAGAAGAATTAAAATAACAGGATTTAGAACAGCAGGATGGAATGGTGATTTATTAAGTCCTGGATTTGTATATGATAATGTTAAAATAATTGATTGGGCAGAATATGGTTCATATTTGCCAGGTACTGTTGTAAGATATAATGGTGCATATTATCAATCAAATATAAGAATTCGTAATGATAAAACTTTTGATTTTACTAAATGGAACAAATTAAATAGTAAACCTAAATCAAATTTATTACCTAACTTTGATTATAAAATAAATCAATTTGAAGATTTTTATAGTTTAGACATTGATAATTTTGATGTATCTCAACAAAAATTAGCTCAACATCTTATTGGATATACTCCACGACAGTATCTTAATAATATTATCACAAACCCAGTTTCTCAGTATAAATTCTATCAAGGATTCATTAAAGAAAAAGGTACCAAAAATGCTATAGATAAATTGTCTAAAGTTGGTAGATTTACCCGTCAAGGTGATATATCATTTGAAGAAGAATGGGCATTTAGAGTTGGTGATTATGGAGGTTTTTCAACCTATAATGAAATTGAATTTTCCTTACAGGAAGAATTAGAATTAGAAAATCCGTACCTTGTTAAATTTGTAGGTAGTATTCCTTCAAATACCACTCCTTTAACAAATTATAAATTACCTTCGGATTTGTTAATCACTCCTGAAGATTATGTATCATCATCTACATTTAATACATATCCAAGTACATTTTTAGATACTAATTTTGAATTAACAACCGCTGGATATGTAAGGGCAGACGATGTTACAGTTACCGCATATAATAAAAATAGCTTATTGGATATTGCTAATAATTTATTAATTCAGGAAGGTAATACTGTTTGGTTAGGATTCTTAGAAAACGGTGACTGGGATGTTTATAGATATACTAACTTATCTCCTAAAGTTGCAGGAGTATATATAAGTTCCCCAGGTGTAAATATTACATTTACAACAGATATAAATCATAATTTATCAATCGGTGATATTGTGTCTGTTGTAAGATTTAATCAGCAGGTAGACGGAATACATATCATTACAGATATTCCTAGGCTAGATCAATTTACGGTATCATCTGCGTTAACTACGATTTCTAATGCTGACTTATTAAGTAATGGAATGTTATTTAAATTTGAAAAAGCTAGATACAGTAATATTCAGGATCTCATTAATAGCAATAATATTTCAAAGTTAAATTTTAATGAAAAAGTATGGATAGATAACGGTACCAATGATAAATGGCAAGTATACAAAAAAATAGAAAATTATAATATTGGATATATTAATACTGCATCTACTACAGCATTTGATCAACAGTTTGGATATTCTATATATAGCCAAGAAAATAATAAAATATTGCTAATGTCCGCTACAGGGCAATATAATAATACTCCTCGATATGGAAATATATCAGTTTATTTTAAAATTACAAATTCATTAAGTAAAAGATTTGAATTTACTTTAAACAGTAATAATCTCAGTTATTGTAATAATCAATTAAGCAATGAATTTGGATATTCGTTGTCACATGACACTAATAAAGGATTATTTTTTGTTGGAGCACCTGCTGCATCAAACATTAAACCACTCTCTTTAACAAGTGGAACAGTTGTATTAGCAAATTCTAACTCCACCCCTAAACCATATATTAATGAAGGGTTAGTAAAAATTAGTAGTTACAATGATGCAATTACTGGGGAAAAAACTGAAGCGGTATTAGTAAATCCATACGGTACCGTTAATAGTATTGCATCTCATGCAAGATTTGGTCATTCTATATATACAAATAATGTTGATGTTAATACTTCTACTACATTATTAGTTGGTGCTCCTGGAGATAGTGTTAATACCTATACAGGAAAAGTTTATGTTTATAGTGTATCTAGAACCAATTATTATAAGGCAACAAAAGCCCAAGTAATATATGCTTATGCAAAAAATACGTTAGCAGAATTATATCCCTCAGAGGCTACCTTATTATATTGGATGGTTATTGGATTAGAAACATTTAATCAAAAAATAATTAATGATAGAATTGCTAATCCTGCGTTAGCTGCAAATATTGATGCAACAAGAGCAGCAGATTCAATTGGTATTTTAGAAACTAGAGGCAATGTGGTTGCAGCATTCCAAAATCAAACTAATCCAGCTGCACCAATATATCCCACCGAAAGTGAAATTAGATATTGGATGATTAACGGTCTTGGACCGGACAATATCACTTTTATTACAGAATACAGACAAATTCGAATTTATTATCCAAACGTTGCCCTCCGCATCGATGATGAAAGAGCCGCACTATTGGTAGCGGCTACTGTATCAATTGTTCCTCATATCTCTGGTCTTAATTTAACTTCTCCTAATATTTTAAATTTTGGTAGTCAGTTTGGAGATAAGATTGCAGGAAATGCCACAGGTTCTGTAATTGCAATTACTGCACCTTATTATTCTAATACTGTTACTAATATAACTGGTATGGTGCAATTATTCAATATCAATGCCGTTCCAAGATATATCGATAAAATAGTATCACCATTTGGAACAAATGATGTATTTGGAGATGATATTGCAGTCTCATCCGACGGAACATATATAATTGTATCATCAATTAATGTTAGTAATTCTAACAAATCGTTTGGTAAAGTTGCAATATATAAATTTAATGGCTCTACTGCTACTATACAACAAATTATAGATAATCCATTGCCTCGTAGCGGAATGAAATTTGGTGTATCTGTATCTATTAGCGACGACAACAATACATTAGCAATAAGTGCATTAGGTACTAATAATACAGAAACGTTAACATTTGATAAAAACTCTAAAAAAGGAGAAACTGTATTTGACGGCGGAGCAACTAGATTTATCTCAAATATACCTAATTCTGGAGTTGTATATGTATATGGTAATTTAAACGGTTATTTTGTTTTTGCAGAAAAAATTGCAGATCCATTGGCAATTGCAGGAAATGGATTTGGATATTCTGTGTTGGCCACAAATAATGATATATTTGTAGGGTCACCATCTACTACTGCTATTTCAAGACTATTTGAATTTTATAAAATAGATAAGTCTGTTAATGGATTAAAATTACTTAGAGAACAAACTGATCTTGTTGATGTGTCTGGCATTGATAGAATAGCATTAATAGATTCATTTAAAGAAGAATTAATTGAATATCTAGATGTAATAGATCCTTTAAAAGGAAAAATTGCAGGAATTGCCGAACAAGAATTAAAATATAAATCAGCATTTGATCCAGCAATATATTCTATTGGTACAGAATTATCAATAGTCGACACTGAGTTAAGTTGGATTGATGATCATGTAGGAGAATTGTGGTGGGATTTAAGTACTGCAAAATATCAATGGTACGAGCAAGGTGACGAGATATTTAGAAAAAATAATTGGGGCAAGTTATTCCCCGGAGCAACTATTGATGTTTATGAATGGGTAAAATCTGATCTATTACCCAGTGAGTGGGCTGCCCAAGCCGACACTAATCAAGGATTGACTAAAGGAATAAGTGGACAACCTAAATATCCTAATAACAGTATTGTTTCTGTTAAACAATTATTCAACAATGTAACAGGATCAGTTGAAGATATATATTTCTTTTGGGTAAAAAATAAAGTAACTGTTCCTAATGTTAAAAATAGAAGAATCAGTAGTTATCAAGTATCTAGAATCATTCTTGATCCAGTAGCAAACGGTTTAAAATTTATTGAAATATTATCAGCAGATTCTTTGGCATTTGCCAATGTTCAACCTATGTTAATTGGAAATAGAATAAATGCAAATATTGCTAGTAATTTAAACAAAAATAAAATTCCTAAACATACCGAGTGGGTGCTAATGGCCGAAGGCAATAACAATCAAATGCCACCGCCATTATTAGAAAAAAAATTAATTGATAGTTTATTAGGGCATGATTTCTTTGGTAATATTGTTCCTAGTAATTTGTTAACCTATAGGAATAGATACGGAATAGGAATACGTCCTCAACAAACTTTATTTAAAGATAGAATAGAGGCATTAAGAAATCAAATTATATTTGTTAATTCTATTTTAATCAACGAAAGAATAACAGGAAATTATAATTTTAATAATCTAAATAGCTATGATCCTACTCCAGACGAGTTGTCTAGAGAATACGATATAGTAGTTGGAGATTTTACCGAAATCAATGGTATTAATACCTTACAGTTTGAACAAGCTTCTTTAACATGTACTATCAATAATGGTAAAATAATATCAGTTGAAGTCTTAGCACAAGGATATGGTTATAAAATTACACCGTTGGTAACTATTATTTCATCCTCTGGTAAAAATGCAGTTATCTTAACTGAGATTAATAGTAGAGGACAAGTTATAAATGCAACAATATCAAACTCTGGATCGGGATATGTTGATATTCCATCATTAATAGTTCGTCCACATACTGTTATTGTTACACATGATTCACGATATAATAATCGATGGACAGAACATCAATTTAATTATAATTCTCGTAATACTGATAGAGCATCATGGACGATGATTAAAAATCAAAAATATGATACTCGTTTATATTGGAACTATGTTGATTGGACAAGTAAAAATTATAATTCTTTTAAAGATTACAAATATGTTATTGAAGGAACATATGGACTTTCTACATTAGAGAATATTAGAGTTGGAGACTATGTAAAAATTAATAATGTCGGAGATGGACGATCTATTATACTTGAAAAATTAGCCGACTCTGTTATTGGAAATTTTTCTTCACACTATGATGTTGTTTTTAGCCAAAAAGGAACAATTCAAATATCTGAATCTTTATGGAAATTTTCTAATAAACATGTTGCCTATGATGACGCTACATTGGAAGAAAATTTATATGATCAAATACCCGACATAGAATTATATCGTATATTATTAGCATTGAAAGATGATATATTTGTTAATAATCTTAAAGTTTATTGGAATAAATTTTTCTTTGCCGCGGTAAAATATGCGTTTACTGAACAAAAATTATTAGACTGGGCATTCAAAACATCATTTATTAATGTTACAAATACAGTCGGAACATTAGATCAAAGACCAGTATACAAATTAGATAATGAAAAATATTTTGAAGAATATGTTAAAGAAGTTAAACCTTATCATACAAATATTAGAAATTACATATCAAAATATACATCATTAGACGAAAATTCTAATTTATTATTCGCTGATTTTGATGCACCTTCTTATTATAATACTGCTACTGATAAATTTGAAGTTGTTACGCTTTCAAACACTACATTAACTAATCAGCAACCCTGGAAATCATGGGCCGATAATTACACATATTTTGTAGGTTCGATTATTGTAGCCGATCCGGGTATTGGTTATACTCAAATACCAACTGTTACTATATCCGGAGGAGGCACAAAAGTCACCTCAATTGCAACTGCCGAAGCTTATTTAAGAAATGGCGGAATTTATCAGATACTAGTAACTAATCCGGGTGCTGGATATACAATAACTCCTATAGTTACAATATCCGGTGGTGGACCAAATGTAATATCAACTGCATCCGTTTCTGTATCATTATTAAACTTTACTACTAGAAAAAATATTATAAGTTTAAGATTTGATAGAGTTTCTGCAGATCCTGAAATTGGTAATATTGATGTCAATGACACGTTTATATGTTCAGGTAAACAAGACAAGTTTATATTATCTATATTAGCAGATCGAAATAAATTAGATATTTTCCCTACACTTGATGGAAAATTAATATTATCAAATGATTATACAATTCAATACTATCGTGATGAAAACAAAAAAGAATATTCTAGATTTGTATTTTTAAATTACATACCCCGTAAAGATCAAATATTTAGAATTTCTTATAAGAAGAGTATTGAATTATATACCGCTGTTGATAGGATAACAAAATTTAATACTTCTACAGATTCCATATCATCATTTATGTCAGGGATAGAATATCCTAATAATATTATACAAGGGTTGCCATTTGAATACTCAGCATCTTGGGATAATGTTCAAAATAATGCAAAATATGATGTATCAGCATGGAGCGATGTTATAGGTTATTATGCTTCTGCAAAATTAGTAAGGAACGTTCAAATAGGCACATCAACATTATATCTTAGTACCACTACCGATATATATATAGGACAGGTAATTAATTTTTTAAATTCTACAACTAACCGTATACGACGAGATACAATAGTTGTTGGTATTAATACCACAGCAAGTACAATCACAATTAGTCAACCGTATTATGTAATTAAGACAGTTAAATCAACCGCCACTAGCATAGGGTCAAACATTGTTATAACAACAGCTAAACCGTTCAATGGTGATATTGTGTTAGGAGACGTAGTGACTATAGCTGGAATGGATTATAATCAATTTAATGGCCAGTACACTATTTCTTCTATATTAGATAATGATAAATTTATTGTAAAAGCCAGAGCTGTATTACCTACAACTTCTACAATAATTACATTTGGTGATGCTAATGCTACTATATCGACAATACCAGTAGCTATTAATACAGCATCTGTATTAATAAGTTATAGCAGTGATATATATTCAAAATCAATAAGCAATACTATAACAATTGAATTATCAATACCATATACAGAAATTGCAAGAATTAAAATATTTAAAGATAATGAAACAGCAGAAATGCCCACCGGTATTCCTATTACAGGTCCTTATCCTAATAGTGAGTATTATTACTTAACAGTCGATCCTATAACAAAAAATGTAATAGCAAATTTCTATCAAATGGGACATGCAACCTATAAATTAGAATATTATATTTACGGAAATACCACAGTTGAATTTTGGAAAACTGATATAAATCAAAGTGACTTAGAATCGTCAATATCCGGCGGTTCATGGGCATGGAATAATTTTATTGGAGGACAAGGAATCACCTTTACTTCAACATCTGTTATTTCAGGTAATACACCTATTGCTATTGATGGCGATCAATTTGTTAGTGAAAGATCTAATTATGCACCAGAGGAATGTGTGAATGGACATGTATTGGATAGTTTAGGTATTAACGTATATACCAAAGCAGCAGTTTCATATCCAACAGTGTTATCAGGATCATTTCCGGTAACTGCAGGAACTTTTGTTTCTGCAACATTAAGTATTCCTACAACACAATATGCAGGTATGATAGTTCATTATAATGGAATAATGTTTAGTAGGGTAGATAACGTTTTAGATTTATCTAGCTCTACACAGTATTATATGGTTGGAAATACAATTCATATTGGACCACAATCTATTTCGGGTCGTGGCGGCTATACAATGATAACCATAGGAGGTGATTATTCAGTACTTGATAGCAATTTAATTTTAGTAAAAAATGTATCACGTGCTACAGTTATAAGTTTATTATCAAGCATAAATGATGTTCATGGAACTTATGTTTTAGTTAATGGAATACCCATAGAAGAAATAACTCAAGAACAGGCCAATTTAGGTACTTATGGATATGTGGTAGGTCCCTATAGTAATGTCAATAACAGAGCAAGTGTGACAGTTTATAATTTACCCACATTAGGAACAAATAACATTCAAGCATGGTTCTTAGAATCAAAGTATACAAACTTTAATAGAGTAAATGAAGAGATAATTAATGTAGGAACTAGTCAAACAATTTTTGAACTTGAATATGTTCCGGGTAATATTGAACCAGCAAGTGCAGAAGTAATTGTTGAGATCTCTGATAGCACAACTGGAAGAAAAAGATTACTACCGCCCTGGGTAAGTTATTATCAAGTTATTAATAGTCAATTAACATTTGCCGTGGATAATAAACATAATAGACCTGCAAGTACATATTCACCTAATACAGTATCTGTTTACGCAAACGGTATTAAATTACGACCCGGGTTTGACTATACATTAAATGAAGCAAACAGTACCGTTACTATTATTCAAGGACTATTAAATAACGGAGATGTTGTTGCGGTTGTTGGACTTATAGACTATGATTATAATATAGAAGGAAATTTATTAAAATTAACAACTCCTGTATCCAATATTGATATAAAGGTTACATCTTTTACAGATCACGATAATATGTTAATTAAAACTGAAAGATTTGATGGATCTCTAACCCGTCGTTTTACACTATCTTTCCCTCCATTATCAGATGATTACGTCTGGGTATATGTTGACGGAGTTTTATTAACTGCTAGAAATGAATTTGATATATTAGATGATTCGCGTACAATCGAAGTAAGTGATTTAATATCAGTTACTACAGCATCATCGATTGCCATTACTACTATTAATCCTCCATCGTTTGGTAATTATATACTCGGTTACAGAGTATTCAACGATATGTTCAATAGAAGTCATTTTAAACGATTGTCGGCATTTCATAGTACCACATTATTAAAACCATTAAAACACACCGATAGTGAAATTTATTTAACAGACGGTAATGGAATAATTCCTCCTAATCCATTAATTAATAAACCGGGTATTGTTATAATTGATGGTGAACGTATTGAATTTGGTGAAAAAGACGGTAATGTATTAAGACAATTACGAAGAAGTACTTTAGGAACAGGCCCTGCAACGTTTTCGAATGTTGGTACCCAAGTTTTTGATCAGAGTACTCAGCAAACAATACCGTATACTGAAACAACATTAATACAAACAACATCTACCACTGCTACTATATATGTTATTAATACTTTAACTACAACTGCAACAGGTGCTGGAATTGTGTTAAATCCATACATAGATGCGGTTAATCAGGTTACTGTATATTATGGTGGCCGCCAATTACGTAAAACATCTTTATCAGTTGCTCTTGATAAATTTTCTAATCAAGCAATTAAAATATTTGATCCAGAATTTACTATAAACACAGCTACTAATACATTAAGGTTAAATATTTCTGACTCCAATGGAATAGACACAGATATTACTATTGTACAAAGAAAAGGATATGTATGGACTGGAACTGAATCATTATTGACCAGTGGTGTTATACAGGCACAATTCTTACGTAAGAGAAAATCAATATTACCCGATACATATTATTTTGGTGCAAGTCCAATAATTACAGCAGATGATTATGAAATTATTACCGACAACAATAACAACCCCTTAGAAGGATATTAAAATGACAAACATTACACAAGCACCTTTTATTACAGCAGGACCTGGTACTGGGTTTGTAGTAACAGATTCTTTAGCAGTATCAAGAATACGTTATACAGATTTATTGACAGTATTATCAAGGGACCTTCGAGGAGTGCAGGGGGTACAAGGTAGTAATACAGGTGTTCAAGGTACAATTGGTATTCAAGGAATACAAGGATGGAGAGGAACACAAGGAACAAATGGTCGAGGAATAATTGGTAGTCAGGGGACATCTGGATCTGCTGTTGCTCAAGGTGCTCAAGGAACTCAAGGTCGTCAAGGCATCACTGGTAGTCAAGGTACTACGGGTACTCAAGGATTTGGAAATCAAGGAACAAACGGAACTGCTGTTGCTCAGGGTGCTCAGGGTATACAGGGCATAACCGGTCCAGCATCGTTGGCTATTAATACACAAATTTTATATAACGATAACGAGTCGGTTGTAGGTGATCCAGCATTAACCTGGGATAAAATTACTAAAACTATAACCGTGGGGTTAGGTAGCACTGCCGGAACCACGTTAATTAAAGGATATTATAGTAACGGTGCATTAACTGTATTTGGTACTGAATATTCAAGTGGCGGTCCTATGTTAGGATATGGAGTAACACCAAGTACCGGTGCAACTGATGCATTTTTAAGTGCAACAAACGGCGGTCCTCTTCAGCGAGCTGCATATACAATTGCTGGAAATACCCATAAATGGTTTTCGGGTCCTGGACAAACTGTTGCAGTAGGTGGTGCAGTTTCGATAACAAAAATGATGTATCTCGACAGCACCGGGTTAACTGTTAATGGAAACTTAACTCTTAATGGTGGTACATTTGCAAATGCAGTACCTACTGGAGGAATTATTATGTGGTCGGGCGGTAGTATTCCAAGCGGGTGGGCACTATGCGATGGTTCAAACGGAACTCCTGATTTACGTAATCGATTTATTGTCGGTGCTGGTTCGTCTTATACAGGCGGCGATGTAGGCGGCTCAAAAGATGCTGTTGTTGTAAGTCACACACACAGTATTACTGACCCGGGTCACGTTCACAATAGTCAATATGATAACCGTACGCCGGGCAGTATTGATTATACCGGAGCAGGTAGTGAAATTGGTGGTATGGGATCACCATACACTTATCCAACCACTGCTGCTGTTACAGGGATTACTATTGATACCAATGGTGTTAGTGGAACTAATAAAAATTTACCGCCGTATTATGCCCTAGCATTTATTATGAAAACATAATATTTAAATAAGAAATACAGCGAGAATATGGATATAAATACACTATCAACTTATATAAATTATGACAATTCCAACTAATAATCAATCCACTGCTCCACAGTCAAAACCCAATGAATCGGGTGCTGTCAGCATTCAAGGTCATATTAAAATCTTTGATCCCGTTACTAAGGAAGTACTTATTGATAAAAGAAATGCAATTCATTATGAGAATTTCTCTATTGCACTAGCACAAAGTATATCAAATAATGATGGACCAATTGGAGAAATGGTGTTTGGTAATGGTGGATCTCGAGTAGACCCAACTGGAATTATTACCTATTTAACTCCGAATAATGTAGGAAGTAATGCTGGATTATATAATCAAACTTATTATAAAACAGTAGATGCTAAACGACGGTATTCTTTAGATCCTGCAAGAAACTTTATGGAAACTCGACATATTATAGGAACAGCATATTCAGATGTTCTTGTCAGTTGTTTATTAGATTTTGGTGAGCCAAATAATCAATCTGCATTTGATACAGGTACGTCTAGCACTACTGATTATATATTTGATGAATTAGGTTTAAAATCTTATTCTGCTGCTGGCCCCAACGAAGGAATGTTGTTAACTCATGTGATATTCCATCCTGTACAAAAATCTTTAAACAGGATGATTCAAGTTGACTATACCATAAGAATTCAAAGTATAAGTAGTGGAATTTAATCATGGCATATACATTACGTTTTTCAGACCCAAACACCACAACAACAATTACTGTGCCTTCAATTTTTGAAGGCACAGGTGTCAACATTGATTCTACAAGTTTAACACTGGTGGGTTCTGGATATCAAAACTATGGTCTTCCTGTAGCACAAAACTTTTTAAAATTATTAGAAAATTTTGCTAGTCCTTCAGAACCGTTACATGCAATCAAGGGTCAACTTTGGTATGACACAAGTAATACATCAAAACCAATATTACGAATTAATAATGGTACAGGTACTTCTGGAAGATGGCCATCTGCAAATGGTATATATCAACAGATAGTTGACCCTACTATTCGTTATACTAGTATATCCACTGGTGATATTTGGGTAGACACAGCAAATAATCAATTAAAAATTAGATATAATAATCAATGGACAATAGTAGGACCAAGTGTACTAAATGGAGAAATTAAAACTGGAATTGAAACAGTACTTATTCCAGCCACAGATGGAAATAATTATCCAATTGTAAAAAATTGGGCAAATGGCTATGTGGTTGAAATTATTTCCTACAATGCATTTACTCCTAGAACAGTTATTGATGGATTTTCTACAATAAAAATTGGTACAAATATTACAACCAAAGTTTTAGCAAAATATAATGGATTGGCAGAAAAAGCATCTGCACTTGAATCGTCATCGGGTGCTGTAGTTACTTCTTCTGATTTATTAAAAAATAGAGCAACTATACAAACACATACTGGAACTCTTTATATAGAGGACTCTAGTGGATTATATATCCGTCCAACTTCAAATAGTAGCGCTCTTAAATTATATAGTAATATAAACAATAATGGATTTGTTAATTATGAAGGGTTAATATTACAAGTAGGAACTCAAAATTCTTATTTAAAATTTAATTCTTCATATGCTAATATTGGTATAAACACCAGTACTTCTTCTACAAGTCCTACATTAGATGTTGGGGGCGGGGCAAGATTTACTAGTGCTGTAAGTATTACATCAAATGCCGCAGTTGCATTATCAGTAGGAGGTGGAGGAACATTTAATGGATCATTATCTTCAAATGGATTATCTGTTAGAGGAACCACAACGTCTACAGGTAAACTAATTGTATATCCTCTAACAGATGCAATTGCAATTGAACCAATGGAACAAAATGTATATGATATTGGTACTTCACTGAAAAAATTTAGATCAATTTATGTTAGTAACATTTATGGTGTCGATATATTTGCTGGCAGTATTACTGGTTCAGCATCGTCTTTGACAAATTCTAAAAAATTTATTATACAAGGTCCTATTACTTCCACATATGCAGTATCATTTAATGGGACAGCAGATGTAACATTAGTAACAAATGTAACAAGATCTTTGATAAATGATCAAACTACAACATATACAACAACAGCTACTCAAACATTATTGGTATTGAATACAGCTACTACAACATCTAATGTAGAAAAAATATCCAAATCATCTTTTCTATCTGATGTTTATCCCATATTGATTCAACCAGGAATGATTATTCCATTTAGTACATCTACTAGTATACCATCAGGATTCTTGGTGTGTAATGGCCAGTCAACAAGTACATTTCTATATCCTGCATTATATGCTATTATTGGAAAAAACTACGGAAATGCCGGTGCTGACACTTTTAGAGTTCCAAACATGTTAACTACCACTTTAATTTCAGGTAGTACCTATTTAACATATCTTATAAAAACATAATTATGGCTTACATTATATATAACAACGATGGTTCTGTTTTAGCAAGTATTGCTACTGGGGTAGTTGATAGTGTTTCTACTAGTTTAGATCTTGTTGGAAAAAATGTTGATAACTATGGACAGTATCTTAATAATAATTTGGTTAAGTTACTAACAAGTTTTTCCAACAATAATCCACCTGCAAATCCACAACCTGGACAACTATGGTTTAATACTACTACAAAAAGATTAAATGTTTTTGATGGAACTTCTTTTAAACCTACATATGGCGCAACAGTAAACGGTACTCCTACTATTACAACTAGTACAGGAGATTTATGGTACGACAGTGCTAATAGCCAATTAAAAATATGGAATGGATATACTTATAAGTTGGTTGGTCCGGCTGTGTCTGGACTATTGGGAAAATTTGGTATTGAACCTCCCCCAAGTACTATAAGAGACGATGATACAAATGTACCTCAAAAAGTTAGTGTACTGTATTCTTATGGTACTGCTATTGGATTGATTAGTACATCAACTTTTAATATGAAGTCTACTGATTCGGCCGCATATCTTGGTTATGGAACTGTTACATCTGTGGTAAACGGTACAACTTTCCTTCGTGATCTAGATGTAAAATCTGATTTATATATCACCGGAGATTATTATATAAATGGAGTTAAACAATTTCCTAATGGTCAAACACTAACTGCCACATTTGATATTACGCCCTACGGTAGTCCTGATCCAGTAATGTCAAACGTTGCTACTGCAAAATCAAACATAGAGGCAGGAAATATTGCCATAAAAAACTTTTTACCTTTAGTATTTTCTACAGTTACAAATATAACATATGGAGAGCTCGGTTACCCAATTAATTCAAATGCTAAGGTTGTTTGTTTATATAATAATGGAGTGTCACTAACTGCATCTGTTAGAAGATTTAAACTAATTGACGATCCGATACACCCAGGAATTAATATATGGAAATGGTATGATATATATTATACTCCATCTCTTAGTACAGTGACTAACATTGTGAGAATTTAAAGGTTAATTCAATGTCATACATTTTAAATAAAACTAATGGTTCAATTATTGCAACAGTTGCCGATGCATCTATAGATACAACAACTGATTTAATTTTTGTAGGTAGAAACTACGCAGGCTACGGAGAAATTCAAAACGAAAACTTCCTGAGATTATTAGAAAATTTTTCTAATTCATCTGCACCATCTAAACCCATTGAAGGACAACTTTGGTATGATTCAAATAATAAACATATCAATGTCTATGATTCTACCAATTGGAAAAGTCTTGCTACACTTGAAGTAAATTCTAATAATCCTATTAATATAGTAGTTCCTACTACCGGCGACTTATGGTATAATACTACAGAACAACAATTATATGTTTTTAATGGACTATCATATATATTAATTGGTCCTCCAATTGGTGCAGATTCAAATGCAGGATGGCGAGGAGATTTTGAATCTGCCGACGGCCAAAATAAAATTTATAATACTAAAGCAGTTATTAATGGTGATGTTGTTGCAACTGTATCTAATCAAGAGTATACATTGAATCGTGGATTATCTGGTAATTATACAATTTATGCAGACAATGCTAGGTTACATAAAGGTATAAATTTAACTGGTGCAAATCCTAATACAGGAAATTCTGAAGCTGCTGGTAATTATTTTTGGGGAACTGCTGCACACGCATTAGTTTCAAACACTGCCACATATGCTTCGGGATTTTCAACCACACTCGATACTACCAATAGATATAATCCTGTAGGATTTGTTAATACAGGTACTTCTGCTATAAATGGAACTATCTCTATAGATTATGGATTTACTTATAATCCATCAACTCATTATGTTAAAGCAACAAGATTTGAAGGGGTTGCTACCAGCGCCTTATATGCTGATTTGGCTGAACGATATGCAGCAGATGATGTATACGAACCTGGAACTGTTTTAGTAATTGGTGGTGAAAAAGAAGTTACAATTTCTACGTTTGCAGGTGATACTGCGGTAGCAGGTATAGTAAGTACAAAACCCGCACTTATGATGAATTCCGAGGCTGGAAACGACGAAACTCACCCCTATATTGCCTTAAAAGGCCGGGTTCCTTGCAAAGTGTGGGGTTATATTAGAAAAGGTGATCTTTTGATGACTAGTGAGTATCCGGGATATGCTTGTAAGTCAATTACAGTGGATGATTTACCTAATGCTATAATAGCGAAAGCCTTGGAGGATCAACTCGAAGGCTTTGGGGTTATTGAAGTTATGGTAGTTTAAACTGCCATAGGTGCCTTAATAGTAGCATAACAATTATAGTCAACTAGTTTAACATCTTGCATGGTAAATTTAGTTATATCTAAAATACTTTTATCAAGATCTAATGTAGGTAACACCAATGGTTCTCTGCTTAACTGTTCTCTAACTTGCTCTAAGTGATTGTCGTATATATGTGCATCACCAAAAGAAATAATTAATTCTCCTACTGAAAGATCGCATACCTGGGCAACCATATGTGTTAACAATGCGTAACTTGCAATGTTAAATGGCACTCCAAGAAACATGTCTGCACTACGTTGATACATATGGCAACTCAGCTTACCACTGCTACTTACATAGAATTGACTCATCACATGACATGGAGGTAATGCCATTAGCTCGAGCTCACCGGGATTCCACGCACTAAGAATGTGTCTGCGTCCGTATGGATCTTTCTTAATACTATTAATCAATGTTTGTAATTGATCAACATGTTTAACTGCCATACGATTAGCACCAAACACTGGAGCACGCCATGCTCTCCACTGAACTCCATATACTCTACCTAAGTCGCCTTTAAATCTTGCTTTTGGTTTCCAATAGTCTGCACTGGCATTGCCAGACCAGATAGTACTTTCTGTGCTAGTACGACTGCCGTAAAGGATTTCTTTTAAACGATTCTCATCCCCACTACCTTCGATGAACCAAAGAAGTTCACTAACTACAGATTTCCAGGCTAACTTTTTTGTAGTAATAGCCGGAAATCCTTCTTTGAGATCAAACTTTAATTGTAATCCAAACTTACTGATAGTACCTACGCCAGTACGATCTGGACGATGTTCGCCTGTTTCTAAAATCTCACTTAGTGCATTAAGATATATATGTTCTGAATCTGACATTAAGCAGCAACAGTTTTCTTAGCCTTGGATTCTTTAGCTTTTGGTGGATCAATAGCATCTGCCATTCTACGGAAATTAGCAGCATCTTTAGCCAACTTATCGGCCTTAGAACGATATTGTTTTGCAATAAGTATAGGATCAGAAATTTCTTCAGTAGACTCAACTACTACCGATTTCTTAATCTCTGGCACAACAACGTCTGAAATAACAATTTCTTCTTTAAGAGAAGTTTTAATTTCTTCTTTAGGAGTACCATCTGTTACTGCTAGTTCTTCTAATGTAACTCCCTTTTGTTCTGCAATTATTCTATTAAGTTCATCTAATGGTGTAGTTGATTGACTATTTGCAGTCATTAATACAAGATTGGTAGGAACTTTTTTAAGGTGTCCATTGGCATGCAAATATTGTAGCATGACAGTACCATCAGGGAATCGACGTACAGCAAGAACATCTGCAAGTTCGTTGGCTTGCTGTCCGGCATCACTGTCAATCAGACTCATCAATGAGTCATGGTAGGCGTCGGTGAGACCATTAGTTCCTACAACCAATGCACTATTAGCATCTCCGGGAATTGTTCTATATACTACTGCTATACGAGCAGAATTATTTTTCATCTTACCTACATGTTTGGTAAATTTAGCCATGCTACTCTCCTTTTATTATTCTGCGGCTGCAGGCTGATCTTCAGTCTTTGGCGGTGCTACTGCATTTAGAAATGCATTTAATTTGTCATAGGTTGCACCTACTGCTGAAATTTCATTAGCAGCAAATACTCCACGACGTACAGAAACATCTACAATTGACCGTAGATTACCCAGATCAGTGATTGTAAGTTCTGGTATTTGAGGAGCAGCAGCTTCTTGTGTTTGATTTTCTTCCATTTTAAATATCCTTATTTTTTATGTAAATGTTGGCATCCTATTGCCAGCATGGTTAGCTCTTTTGGATCTTCCATTCCTATTTCTGTGTAAGCAACGATTTTCCTATCACGATCTAAACCATATCCGTCTTTAATGGCATATCTGCCATCTAGGTTATATTCAATCCAATGTTGGATGTCCTTAACATCAAATCGATGCTCTATCAAAAGTTTGGTAAAATGCTCTGGAATAAAGGATAGTTTCCTTAGTCCTAGTACTGACAGAGCATTTACGTTTCCTCTATTTAGAGACATTATATACCTACTTTATTTATAATAAGCAGTCTGGCCGAAGGGTGCAATTATGGTATCGTTGCCGTGAATAACAAACAAACTTTCACAATAGTCCTCATCTCCCCAGCTTCCGCATGGGTATCCATCTGTAAACATAATAAAACGCTTAGGATTGATATCTTCACGTTTCATAAATTCATAGTTAGCATCAAAGTCTGTGCCACCACCGCCTTTAACCTCGTAGCTCATAATATCATCTGCATTGTCTCCAGAGAAACGAGCATAGTTATATACCTCAGTATCAAAGCACCAAAGGTCCAATTTAAAGTCTCTGTACTCATCCATAATACCTTTAACTTCGCTAATGAAGTCTTTGGCCATTACATCAGAAATACTTCCGCTCATGTCAATTGCTACAGACACATCAATAGTTTCTTCATTCATCATGCCGGGCAGGATAGCACCACAATGTTGGCTTTTACGATTTGGACGAGCAAAACTAAAATTACTTTTAAAGATACTTTGGATATTCATACGCAGGAGTTGACGCCAATCCATTTTAGGCTCAGTAAAGTCACTGATCATACGACGGATACCTGCTGGCACTCGTCCAGCACCTGCGGATTGAGCAGCAGCCATTACAGCTTCTTTTATCTCGTCGCGGATCTGTTTCTTTTCTTCAGCGGTTAATTTTGGGCGACCCTTGCCTTTACCATTATTATCACCTTCGCCGTCACCTTCGCCGTCACCTTCGCCGTCACCATCTAAATGCTCGTCAAGTAATTCGCCAAGTGATCCAATATCAATCTTTTCTGCTTTATCGTAGAGTTCGGAATAGATTTCTTCGTAGCTCTTACCACGATACTTGTCGTCTTGAAAGATTTTAATAAAATTTGGCACTACACCAATACGTTCATCTTTTAGAATTTGATTAGCGGCATAATCTGCGGCAATATTTGATAGTGTAGGATCGCGTCCATCACGACGTCCCATATGATCAAATACATTATGTAGAACTTCGTGGGCAAATCCAAACTCTGCTTCTTTAGGATTTAGTTTATGAACAAAGCCGTTATTGTAATAAAAGGTGCGTCCGTCTGTGGCCAATGTATTGCACCATTCGCTAGCATCAACCATTTTCATACGTGTAGCAAGATTGCCAAAGAACGGATGCTTCAATAGCAAACCAACACGAGCTGTAATAAGTTTCTCAAGAATTTTATTTTTTTCAGACGGAGTAAACTCTTTATCTGCCCAGTCTTGCTTTTTAGTTTTTTCAGCCTTCATTACTTTAGACATAGCGTATCCTTTTAGTGTTTAAGCATATATTATACATTAAATTTATCAAAAGAGCAAGTAAAAAAAGCCCTTGCGGGCTTTTTTAGCTCTCCATTGCAACCAAAATGTACTTACCGTACTTGTCATGGAAGCGATCAAAGTTCTTCAACTTAGATGCATCAAACGGAAGATTGTAGCTAGTCAACGCAACCTTAGCAGCCATAACAGTTAGCTCAGTTGGGAAGTTATCCATAATGAACAAGAAGAAACGATCTGCCTGTGCATCCCAATCTTTAGCCTTCTTATTAAAAGCATCTTGCAGTTCATAGCAAAGGCTAATGCTCAAAGAGTACATCGCTGAGATTTCTTTGATATTGCATTTCTCTACTTTACCAGACAAGATGTCAGTTGGGTTAGGCATCTGTTTAGCAACACGACGGTGTGCCATAAACTTAACAGCAAGGCCTTCACCAATTGCACCAGCAACCAAATCGGTCAATGTACGCTCATCCAAGTCGTCGTCTTTAAGCAAATCGCTAACAAAAGACCAAGAACGCGGAGTTGCAAAGGCACGACTTGAGGATTTTGGATCAAAGTCGTATAGGTCTTGTTTGGCAAAACCAATGTAACCGACAACTTGCTCATGCACCTTGTTGTTAACAGCCCATTCTTGCCAATCTTCGAAGTCTGATTTTAATTCAATGTGAACAAAACGATTAGCCAAAGGAGCAGGCATACGATAAGTAACACCCTTGTCAGTTTCGCGATTACCTGCGGCAACAATGCTAACACCTTTTGGTAGTTGATAAGTACCAACACGACGGTTAAGTACTAATTGGAAAGCCGCCGCCTGTGTAGCAGGAGCCGCAGAGTTCAACTCATCTAAGAACAGGATAGCAGTTGATTCTGGATCAGTGGGTAATTCCGAAGGAGGAGCCCATGTCATGGTGTTTTCGTTGCTATTGTAATATGGAATACCTTTAATATCAGTGGGTTCCCAAAGGCTTAAACGGACATCAATAACTTCACGTCCTTGTTCGTCACCGATTTGTTTAACGATATCGGATTTGCCAATACCCGGAGGGCCCCACATGAACACAGGACGCTGGATCTTCACACATTTACGGATACTACGCTTCGCCTCGTTAGGAGTAACGGTGCGATTTGCGCTCATTGCTTCTGCCATAGTGGTATCTTTCTAAAAAAGTTAAATTAGTATTGCGGCGATTATTTGCTGCAATACGTTAATTATACATACATCTACGCACTTTGTCAAGTGATTTCTGCGTATCTCTTCTGTGCTCTTTGTAGTTTTTGGATATTTCCAGAAAATAAAATGAGTTGAATTGCCATTTTTTCTCCAAAAAGATATATTTCTTTATGGGTTAAGTAAAACGGACAGTCAACATTGTTGTCAATCCATAATAATAACGAATTGGTTAAGAACATTGGCTCTTCAAATGCTACCCTGTGATGTTTGATTTCAGCATTACAGAAACTTTCAAATCCTTTTTCAGTTAATCCAAGTCCACCATTTTTCTTGAGTCTTGGATTACTCCAAAATATCTGACGTAGTTTGTCTATTGACTGTTCGTCAACAGCTAGCCCTAATTGTTCGGCTACTAGTTTGGTGATTTTAAGTTTTTGGTTCATCGGTGATTTTCTCACCAGAAGTTAGTTTATAAACGGAAAACTCTGTTGTATTGAACATTTTGTTCAATTTTTCCGATAAGTTAAAAGCATGGCCGCTATTTGCAAAAGATACCTTCTTATACTTTGGTCCTACTTCCTGTGCAACTACACTACTGGTCTTTAAATTAATAGGTTTATCTTGATAAAATACAGACCAAACAGCGTCAGACTCTAAAACTTGATCTGTTTTATACGATTTTTTATTTGTTATCTCTAATAAGACGTTCGGTTTAGGTCTACTCATTACATACGCTCCAAATGTGCGTATATATTTACCTGTTTTTCTAAAATCTACCGCCGTCCATTTTAACTTGTATTGTAGGAATATCTGTTGAAGACTGTCCTGCTAATCGTGTCATTACCGCTGCTAGACTATTTTGCAAGTCTGTAGCTTCTTTTATACTTAACGTTACCACTTTTTGATTAGTTTTTATGGCAATTTTAGTCTTATCTAGGAAGTCTTCTATAGGTATTGTGTTTAATTGCTTCATACCTTATTTAAACTATTTAATACAACCTTCATTTCTTGTGAAGTTTTAAATGGACCATGATATGGATTCCGTTCAAGGGTAATTAATTTTGGACAATAACTTCTTAGCCAGCCTTTCTGAAATTGTATAACATAGTAGCCAGCACAATATCTACTCTTACTTTTTAAGTTTTTTGTATATAGAGGTAATTTAGATTGTACATTATATACAGGATTATATGGTTTGGTTCGACAAGGATAGTTGTAAATTGTATGTGTAAGTGGTTCTATTTCAAACTTGTTATTTTTTTTATCAACTGTTGCTAGTTGATCAACAATTTCTTTGAAACTTTTAATTTCTACCATTTTACCTTTACGTAAGAATATGTATCCTTTTTTATTTTTAGCAATAGACCCAATCTTTTTACCATTGCCTTCTATAATCCACTCTTTATTAGGGATTAAAACTTTTGAAATTACTGCATTCACGCTATATACCTCGCATTTAATGGTTCTGCATAACTTTGCACTTGTTCGCTAATCTTGTTAAGGTCATATTCAGAGCATAGTTTGAGCAATCTTACTCCAACTTGTGGAATATTCTTTTCTGCTTGTGTAGCAGTCTCTATTGTTTCTTTAATTAACTCTTTAATATTATCTGGTTGTGCTGTTAAATCGCACAGTTGTACATTGCGATTGTAATCATCTAGTACACGATGTTCAACACCCTCGTGGTCAGACCAACGTTGCAACATGAGATTGTTCCACGAATATCCTTTGCTTACTCTATCTCCAAATGCTTCACGTAGACCAACTTTATTCTTTGTGCCTTTCTCACGTACCCCTGGATAAGCAGAAAAGATGTTGTCAGAGGTATCGCCACGCATACACTTCTCAAAGAGTAACCATGCTGGGTCTGGTGCGCCTTTTGGCAGATTAGTTTTTTTATCTTTAACAGGCTTACCCTTTTCGTCAAAGTATCCCTCGTGTGTAGTTGTAATTTGCATTACACCATTATATTGGCGAACATTGGGTGCAATAAGTTGTGCAAAATCTCCATCTGTTGAGATCACAATATGATTATCATTAGGATGACTTTGTATCCAACCAGCAATTAAATCATCTGCTTCTAATTGTGGATGTTGTAGTACTGTGCAATTAGTCTTGTTGGTAATGTAATCTTTAAACTGATCAAACGTTTCCCAAAACACACGATCTTCTTCTGCTTCTCTAGGACTTTGAGCAGCACGGGCTTCTGTGCGTTGACGTTTATAAGGAGCATACACATCTTTACGCCAGCTTCTGCCTTCCAAAAAGAAGATAACATGATCACCTTTAAAGTCACGCCATGCCTTACGAACACTACCTAATACAGTAGCAAGACTCATACCAATCTTATCATTAAGATCACCACGAGTAGCGTGTCTTGCACGGAAGAATGTATTTGCTGTATCTACAAGTATATATGTTTTGTTCATTAAGAAATTTCCGATCTACCGTCACCTAAATTATTAACATTAATATAACCACTACCCCGACGATCCATATTTACGCCTGACTCACTTCCAATATTTCTACATAGTTCTTGGAACCAAATATCAACAACCGCTTCGTCTGTTTCACCTTGATATCCTTCTGTTCTTAATTTTAACACAAAATACTCATTCCAGTCAAGTTCAAAGAATCCGTTACGAATATTATCTTTGTTAACATGAGTATCCATAACTGCTACCCACGGTTCTTTTTTTTCTGTAGCAATTTCTTTTGCTGTTTTTTGTTTCTTTGCTCGTGGAACTTTGGGTAAAATAACTGGCTCGTTTTTAACTTCGGGGGTTTCTACAACTACTGGTTTGTCTACAATGCCTAATAAATTTTTAATAAACTTTTTCATTTTTTTCTCTTTAGATTACGTATAGAAGCTACTTAAATATTGCGTAAATAATGGTTACTATTATTATACAAACAATTATAAGTATTTCAGTTTCTGTTTTAAATATAGGAGTAATAGGTCGATAATGTGATGTACAATGAGGACATCTTGTTGCAAGATAATCCATTTGATTCAAACAACTTGTACATGTTTTAGACATATGTATCCTTTAATTAAGTACCCCACTCATTTTTAAAGAGTGGAACTTGTAGTCGGTCACTGTACCTTAGTCCATGTTTCATTGCTAACAATGCTACATTACGATTGTTCATTGCATACACACTTTCAACACCGCCAACTGGCATTAGATACACATGACCTGTAAATCCTGCTGCACGATATTCGGCAATGGCACGTTCTGCATCAGTAAAGTCTTCTTCTGTGGCAATAACAAACTTCAAATATGCTGTACCATATTCTTCATACTCGTATACACGTTCGGGCTTGATAGCATCCTCCCAAGGCTCTCCGCTGCATGGCAGTTTGGCACTCACACTGAATGTAACGTCTCTATAGAAATCAACATCATCACAATGATATTTCCAGGTGTGCAAATATTGTTTAAATTCTGTTGTTAACTTCATTGTACCATTTGTTTCAAAGGTAATCTCTTTAAGACCCTTCATCTTAGGATGCTTTAACAAGTCTGGATATTGCTTCTGCCAGCCTAGCAATGGCTCGCCGCCTGTAATAACTAAATGTTCATCACGCCATTCACCATGTGGAAGTATTTCCATAATGCGTTCTACAATAGCGTCTGTAGTTAGTAATGGACTTAGATCTTTAAAGCGTGGATCCCAACTGGCATAACTATCACACCCTGTGCTAACTAGTGGTAGTTGTTTGTAATCGTTATACAAATGAACCACTTGTGCAATATCTTCAACTTCTGTACTCAGTTCGCCGCGTGGCATACCAAACCCTGCACATTTAAAGTTACATCCAAATGTACGTAAGAAAACAGACGGTACACCCATGTAACGTCCTTCACCTTGGATACTATAAAATAATTCTGCTATTTTAATCTTCGACATGTTCAACCTTTATAATTTTAAGATTAATTTTTTCCATCCAATCAAGGGTAGTTGATACAATGGTTTCTAATTGACTATATTTAGGTCGCCATTGAGTATCCAATATAAATTTATTTGGATCTGCAAATAACTCTTCTGGATCACCAAATCTTCTTGGTCCATATGTATAATCAACATCCAATCCTGTAGCAGCTTCAACTGCTTTTACTACTTCAAGATTGCTTATACCTTGACCTGTTCCTAGATTATATACTTTAAATGTACCGTGGGCAAGTGTTTTAGCAAACTCAGCAGATTTTAAATGGGCATCGGCAATATCTGATACATGTAAATAATCTCGAATACATGTTCCGTCTTTGGTTGAAAAGTCATTACCATTTATAATCAAAGGTGTTGTTTCTAATACACTTTGTATTACCCTTGGGACTAGATGAGTAGCATCCCAAACATTACCTAGCTCTCCGGCTGGGTCACAACCACAAGCATTAAAATATCTTAATGCAATACTTTTATATCCATGAGCATGTGAATGACTTTCGATAACATGTTCACACATTTTTTTACTATAACCGTATGGACTTATAGGTGTTCCTTGTGCAGATTCAACAATAGGAACAATACAATCATTACCATATGTTGCTGCACTACTGCTAAAGATTATTGTACCCTTCCATCCTAATTTTGAAAGATCATCTAACATTGTATTGGTCTTAGCAACATTATTATTGTAGTATTCACCTGGATTGTCAATGCTTGGACCAACTAGGCTAGTACCTGCACAATGTATAATTGTGTCTACATTGTTTATGTTAGCAGCCGTTGCGGTGATGTTTACAAAATCATCAATAATTAATTGATTAACAAATAATGCAGCATCGGGAATAGTCCATGTACGATCAATACCAATTACATAATAACCAGCTTGCTGAAAGGCCTTAGCGGTATGACTACCAATAAAGCCCATAGCACCTGTTATAATTACTCGTTTAATATTTTGATTCACGAGTATGTTTCCTGTAATCAGTACTCATACGCAACATATTATTACCGTTGCCTTGCAAGATATCAATAATGCGATCGATGGTACTATCATTATAGTCACTTATCTTTCCCATGTTCTTATGAGGCTCTTGTAGTAACCTACGCAACTTACCAATAGCATTATCAATGCTCCAAGGGATATACAAACGGTCAGGATCGTTAGCGAAAGTTTCAGGGAAACTACGATAAGCAGGATAGAGAACATTACATCCGAGAGCATCGGCCTCACTGACGGTGTTTGATACCCAGTCCTGTAACGCACAGTTAAATACAACCCGACTATCATTAACAATGTTGTAGTAGTCATTCTTTTCTAAATCCTGATAGATTTTTAATAGACCTTTAGTTTCTAAATCATATGTACGTGCCATATAGCTTTCACTATTTGATTTTAGTTTGCCGCCACTACATACACAAAATTCAACATCGGATTCTGGGTTTTCTTTGTGCCATTGTTCAATGAGGTCCATATAGAAATCAGGTTGTTTCTCCTGATCCCAACGTGCAGAAAATACCACACGATTCTTGCGTTCATTGAATGGCTTAATGCTTGTAACACGACCTTGTACTTCACTCTTGCCGAATGCTAATCCACTGATATTGTAGATTGGAGCCCGCCAACCTGCAATCTTCATGTGCATTACCATTTCTTCATTAGTAGCAAGTATACCATCTACAAACGAGTCCACCATCTTTTCATAATGACCCATGAACTCTTGCATATTCCACACATGAACAAAATCGTCAGGATCAATAGACTGGGCAAGACAGCGAACAAAAATACGAGGCCGGTGGCTGCTATCGATTTGCTTGAGGATATAAGGTAAGCTCTCGATACCGGGTTGAAACATGTCCTCAAAGTAGACAACATCTTCATTGTTTAATTCTCCTGCTTTCATCATACGTATCAAGTTCATAAGTTGGCTCATACCAAAGTATGTGCGACCATGAGCATCTAGTACTTGACCAGTTACAATTGCTTGATCATTGCTGAGTGTTTCGCCAGGCACAACAACATAGTTAATACCACGACGATCAAATACAGCAGTATTCCAATCTTGCAATTGAAGGGTATAACGAGCCTTATATGGCTCTAAACCCATATAATATAGTTTACGCATTATTGATCCTGATATTCACGACTAGGCTTGTTTGATGCCTCGCGACGTGCCTTACGTTGCAAATACTCTTGCTCTTGTTGGAACCTGCGATAGTCATTGGAACGATAAAGATCCTTCTCGTTGTAGGGAAGAAGATTAAACCGGCAATGATCTAACCAAGCATCGAGATCATCAAAGATCCGAGTAACTTCGGGTTTCATTTTAAGAGTTTTTTGAATGTAATTTGGCTGTGCCATTTTAAGTTTTCCTATTATTAGGGTTGATTAAAAAATGTAAGGGTAGCGCCATTCTCGCCATCTTCACTTACGTCAATGATGGTCTTACGACCAGGCCACCTTGCAGTGATTGTCGTGTTAAGTTCACGAGCAATCATTTCACAAGATTTGTGGTTGAGTTCAAGAATGCCATCATTGTAGCACTTCTCAAGCCAACGCTTAAACTGGATAAATTCAATATCGCGGTCATCTTGGAAGACCTCAATAGAAACTTTAAAATGGAAAATATGTCGATGTGGAGTTCCAAGGAAACTTACATCATATTCGTCGCCTGTGGCCAACTTAGGATCAGTTGCGGCTGCGGGATACATATGGATACCTTCTTTGCGGAAGGTGACCCAGATAAATGATAAATCGTTCATTTAATTACTTCGTCTTTGGTATATTGAGACCAGTCTGTAAAGGTCTCACGGGTTAATAAATTGTGTAGGCTATGACACCACACACCGGGATTAGTCGACTTAAAGTCTTTGTCATCTATTTTAATTATAGCATTATAACCTAGTTGTTGTAAATAGGGCAGTTTCACCGAAATCATTGGAATAAAATTATGATACTCAGTGAATCCACCTTCTAACATGCCTTCAACACATTTAACATCTATGTCCAATGTACATTGATAATCTCTTATAAGAAAATATTTTAACATGTTTTCCCACAACATCCACCCATCGGCATCGTTGAAATCTAGATTGGGAAAACTTTGATTAGCACCAAAATAGATATGCTCACATCCGTTTAGATTAGCAGCAATATCATCTACACTTTGTACACCTACAACAAATAAGGTTTTCTTACCGTATGCAGGAGTATGTTCTACTTCTATACCGTAGAAGAAATTTGTGTTTTCGTGGCCTTCTCTATTCATATTAATCTCCAAGTTCGTCACTTAATTTCTGTAATGCAGCATCGTTGGCATCTGAAAGATCAATCTCATCTGCCCGGGTAACTTCCTCTACATCAAATAAACCGCCAAACAAATTATCGTTCTGTCCATTTGTGGTATTACGAGCACCGGCAATACTAATCAAGAATGCTTTAGCAGTTGTATGCTCTAACATCTCCATTGCCTCTGTTAATGTTTTAGTATTAAACAACTCTTCAACAAAGCGATCAAAATACAATACATTACGTGGAACCCATTCGCTGAACTGATCGCTGGCAAGTTCTTTAGAGTTAAGTTTTTTCCATGAACGCCAGTCAGGTTTAAATCTTGCGCTTTCAATGTCGGCATAATGATTAGCACGTTGTACCGCTTCGATATGACATTGTACATTATGTGCCATATACAATGAATAAGCAAAACTATCCCAAGAAGTTTTACCTTCTTTTTTAATTTTGTTCAACATGCCAGGAGCATAATGACAAATATCGCCCATTACAAGTCTGCGACCGATCTCTGATTCGAATGGGAATGGGATATCGCTTCCTGCAAGTGCTTTGTTGTCTGGGGCTTTTTCCATAACAACACTGAACTTTTTCGAAGTGTGGATTGCGTTTGTATAAACGAGTCCATGTGCTGTTGCGACAAACGGTGAGGCGCAGTCAAAAGATATGGTAATTTCTTCATTAATATGTTTCCTGAGTTGTCGTTGAATTGAAGTTAGATAGCAAGCCCAATCTAACTGTGCTGTACCCAAGAAGTGGATCCAGTTCTTGCCTGTGAGCATGCCTTCCTC
>Ga0209084_1000288_pt1 | contig 48279 bp, 60 predicted proteins | sample C_130820_MF_Meta_FD_187309 | JGI IMG/M metagenome (GOLD analysis project Ga0209084, IMG submission 187309) | Freshwater microbial communities from Lake Croche, Canada to study carbon cycling - C_130820_MF_MetaG (SPAdes) (version 2) | ecosystem: Environmental > Aquatic > Freshwater > Lake...
TGGCATCTAAGTTCGGTGTTCGACTTTTCGTGTCGGAAGTCCCAATGAGTGACTTTCGCTGTGCGATCAGTAACGACATCGCTGATGACTTGTTCACCACATACTCCAACCAAGCACAGGAAATAGTGTCCCATGTGATGGTGGAACAGCAAACAAGGTTCTTGGATGTCATGAAGTCTATTAGCCATTGTTGCGGTGTTGACGAGACAGGCGTTGACGCTAACACTGGCGAGACCAAGACCAAGAAGAGAAAGATCTATGACACGACCATCTTGAAAGCAAAAGAGATGTGCGAGTCATTCAAAGAGTTCAATCTGACGGACAGCCCTGAGTTGGAGGAAGCAAGGGCGTCGTTGGAGAGAGCATTGGAAGGCGTAGACGCAGAACTCATCCGTGAGTCCGATGCGGTGCGCACTTCAGTGAAGGAGGATATTGACAGTATCCTCGGTAAATTCAGTTCATTCAGTTGCGTTTAATTTAAAGGAAATTTTCAGTTATGGCACAAGTCCAATTCATCAATACAGTATCTATCAACGAACTCCGCACTATCATCCCATTGATAGGTGGGGAACTAACTCCAATCATCCAGTCAGAACCCGGTTGTGGTAAGACCTCGCTCTTATCTATGATTGCATCAGACAACGGTGACACATGGCGCTCACCTGTAGACGGCACGAGCATCGAGGGTGACAAGTATGACTACATCTATGTCGACTGTCCCGTGAAAGATATGTCGGACATAGGTATGACTATTCCCAACCATGCCAATCGTCAGTTGGAATACTATGTGTCGGAGTTGTTCAACCTCTCAGACTCCAAGCCTAAGATCATCTTGCTTGACGAGTTCATGAAGTCACCGAAGTTATTGCAAGTGATCTTCACTAGGCTCATGCTAGAGCGTATGGTCGGTGACAAGGCATTGCCTAAGAGAGATGGTGTCCAATCCATCGTGTTCGGCACATCTAATAATGCATCAGATGGTGTCGGTGACAACATGCTCGCTCATGCGGGTAATCGTGTGTGCTTGATGCGCATGGCGAAACCCAATGTGAATGAGTGGTTGCAATGGGCATCAGAGAATGGTATCTCTCGTGTCATTCGTGCGGGTGTTGCGATGTTCCCTCGTTGCTTGGCATCCTACATTGACGGTGATCAGAAGGACAACCCATACATCTTCAAACCATCTATGAGTGCGTTGTCGTTTGTGTCTCCTCGCTCATTGGCGAAGGCAGATGTGATCGTCAAGCATCGTGACAAGATGACTGAGAACTCGTTGAAGGTTGCATTGGCTGGCACAGTCGGTGCGTCATTCGCAGGTGATCTCTCGGCATTCTTGATGATGGAGAAATCATTGGCTGATGTGAAGGACATCTGCAAAGACCCAGAGGGTATCGAAGTCCCGAAGGATATCAGTGCGCAGTTGATGATCATGTTCCAAGCAGTCGATGTGCTTGAGACACAAGATCAGTTGACGAAGTTCATGGGGTTCGTTGACCGCATTCCATCCAGTGAGGTGCAAGCAGTGTTCTTCACCATGATGATGCGCAATCAGAAGTCCATCCGCTTGGCTCGTAACAATCAGAAGATCTCTGAGTGGGCTAAGAACAACCATGACATGTTCTAACGACAGTCGTATCTAAAGCCCCCCGCAAGGGTGGGTATCTATTTAAACATTAACAGCAGAAAGGATTGTGATGATCACTATCACAGAGTTGGAGTTCGTCTTGTTCATAGGCTTGGTCGTGATGACTTACCTCTACTTCAAGCAGAGGGCTGAGATCGTTTCGTTCAAGACTCAGACTATGAATATCTTTCACCAAGTTGCCAAAGGCAAATTAAAAATCACTGAGACCGAAGAAGGTTTCGAAATGGAGGTTACAAATGCAAACAAATAAGCAAGAGACACGCATCAAGCGTGGACATGTGGCGTTGATGAAACACCCTGAGACTGCGCTCTATTCGGGCGTGATGCTGATGGGCACTACCAAGGTCGTGGATGAAGGATGTCCTACGGCATACACCGATGGTGTCAACAAGGTCTATGGTCGTGCGCACCTCGAGACTATCCCTAACGAAGCCAAGTTGCGTGGCTTGATCTTGCACGAGAACTTGCATGTGGCATTGAAGCATGTAGCGTTCGGTAAGGGTATGTTTCAAGAGAACCGCAACATGGCTAATCTGGCGGCTGACTTTGTGGTCAACGACATCACAGAGAATATTAAGGGATGCGTGGCGGGCACACAAGAGCGTATCGTTGAACTGTATGAGAACGATGTGTATGACCCAATGTTTCACAACTGGTCGATGCGTGAGGTATACAACTATCTGAAGAAGCATGCCAAGCCAAAGCCTAAGCCACAACACGGCAAACCATGCGACAACCCTAGCGGTGGTAAGGGCGAAGATAGCGACCCATCCGAGGGTGGGAAGCAAGATAAGGAAGAGTGGGAGTCGGTTGAAGTCAACGGCAAGGTCTATGACCTTTCTAACTCAGACGAACACGACTTTGGCGGAGAGTTAACGCATGAGCAGATCAAGGAGATCAATGACAACATTGATCGTGCATTGCGTGAGGGTGGCATGCTTGCGGGTCGCATGGGTGCAAAGATTCCTAGATCAATCAGCGATCTACTCGAGCCCAAGATTGATTGGCGTGAAGCGTTGCGTGACTTCGTTACATCCTCCATCAAGGGTAAGGATGAGTTCACTTGGCGCAAGTTGAACAAGCGTCACTTGGCTAACGACATTCTCACTCCAAGTGTAGAGAACGAAACGATAGGCGAGGTTATCGTTGGCTTTGATACATCGGGTTCTATTGGTAGTGAGGAGATAACTGAGTTCGCTACGGAACTGGTCTCAGTTTGCGACCTTGCCCAACCCGAGCGGGTTCGTGTGTTGTGGTGGGACACCCAAGTTCATGGTGAGCAAATCTTTATGCCACACCAATACGCAAACATTGCATCACTGCTGAAACCATTGGGCGGTGGGGGAACTACCGTGTCATGCGTCAGTGAGTATATAAACAAAGAGAAACTCAATGCCGATTGTGTATTGGTGTTCACCGACGGATACCTAGAGCATGACATCCAGTGGAATATCTCTAGCCCAACTCTATGGATGATCACACGCAACAAAAACTTTGAGCCCCCTGTCGGCAAGATGGTGGTGTTCGGGGATGATTAGTCCCACGATGTTGCAACTCATGGAGAACGCATACAAGAAACCTATAACAGACGTATCGAGACATCGTATGTCTAAAGAGATAGCCGAAGATCTCATAAATGAGAAAGGCGATGGTGCGTATCTCCATTGTCTAGAGAAACTTACTAACGACACATCCAACCCCCGCCTATGGCGGGATGTATTAACTTATCTTGATGAAACGAAAGGTAAAGCAAATGAAAGTAGCAGTCTACTTTGAAGCAAAAGCGGGTGCGCATATAGTGGCGCAGTTTGACGAGGAAGCGACATACATGGCATGCCTACCCGCATTGGAAAAACTAGCCAAGAGCAATGGCTACATCGTGACTGAGAGTTTGGACTATGAAGATGCCAAGCAACTTGAGATCGACAACTTGAAAGCGGAACTTAAATATTTTTATGGAGGTGGTAAATGAAAGCATTTAACTACAAGCGACTGCTTGACATCACAAATACAGTCCCATCCTACCGTGGGAACGTAAATAGGTTTCCTATCGGTAACCGCAAGCAGAACCACAAATACTTTCTTAGACGAGACGAAGATGGTTACACAGTATTCGACATCGTGTATGGAGAGACATGGAACTCAACTGAGATTGATAGGCTCGAATACATACGACTGAAACTCGAACACAGAAAGTTCAGAAAAGCAACTGGCACAGAGAGAGCGCAGACCTATGTAATGAAGTGGAAAAAGCATACAACTATCGGTGGGGTATGGACTCAAAGCAAAGAGTTTGAATACGTTAGACGAGACAGAGGTCACAACATCGTTGGCACTGTGCGCCCTGACAACTCGTTTGAGTTCACTAAGTCACGCTACTGGCAAGGCGATCGTTGCTTTCTATCTCAACATAGTGCGGGGTGGTTCTCTACGGACTCACGCAGAGGTGGGATGATATTTAGCGAGGGGTATCAAGAGATTGACGCTGTGTTCCATCCGATATGGAAAGGCTTGCGGGTCAACTGCGACACGATGGAAGCAATCACACCATATGAGGTAGTCATACATCATGTCGATCGCAAGTCTGGAAAGGGCATCTTGTCAAAGTATGAGCATATGTTTAAAGTTTCTGAGGTGATGCTCAAGGCTATGGATTTGCACTCTATCAACAACACATGTATTGATATCGTTGACGGTATTCTCGGTGAAGGCAAGCACAAGGAACATGTGGGTCGCACGAGAGAATACATAGAACATGCTGAGAAACTAATAAACGATGCGCCATTGGATGCACTTCTATTGTTCACTCTTGCGCATGAAGTCAGGCATGTAGGGTATCGCATGAGGTATGGCATGAACAACCATACTGATGACACACCTGAGAACATCTTCATGGCTACTAAACGCAGAGTTGCTAAAGAAATCTATAAGAAGAACCCTGACATCCTCAAGGAAGTGCCGTGTGCGGGTGGCAAGCGTTATCCCGCATGCGATTGGGGTGTGAAAGTAATGGTCAACGGTCAACAAGTGGAGCAAGCAACATGAGTCTAAATGCCATAGAAGTAGAGATGAGAGATGTGTATGGGGTAACAAAGTTTTACCCTGTGTGCGAGAAGGCGTGTGTCTTTGCACGAATTGCAGGGACAGTAACGCTCACAAAGGAGACGATCAAGCGTATCAAAGAACTTGACTATGCGGTCGTTATTAAAGTTAGAGAACCACAACTGGGAGATTGATATGTCAGTAGAGAAATACTTTGTAGAAGGACTCGGCAATGAGGAGATGTATGAGGAGTTGAAAGACTCAAAGATCTTCCCACTGGTGCGTGAGTTGCAATTTACCTATGGTCTAAAGATCTATCAAAAGCCGCAAGGAGACGGCTACATGCTGTGTCATCCTAATGGCTTTGCTGTGAGTCATGTGTGGTATGACCATGACGAGACTCAATACAAATACCGCTCACCTTGGTATAGAAAACAACGAGGTAGCAGTGCATCAGACAGAGAGACTGTTGGTAGTGTAAAAATCTCTTCACTCATGGCTACGCTCAAGCGCATGGAAGCAGTGCCCGCTGTGGAGAAAACAACCCACCACTATGTGCGCAGACTCACCGATGCGGTGAGTAGATTGCGTAGAGAATTAGGTGATCACAACAAAGAGCATGGGTTGACTGGCGATGAAGTTCATTCTCTTTTATTGACGGCACTAGGTAAAAGTCCTAATAGCAAATGGGTGAAAGTAGACCAAAATAAATGTCAATTAATACTTGACAAATTCGAGGAAGCGGATAAGATCAAGAAAACAAAGATCGAAGAGAGTAATCGTTTCTTCACTAACCCTTTCTACATGATTGGTGTTGATGTGAACGATCACTACCTCATCGGTAAATTCAAGTTAACAACAGTAAGCACAGATCAGGCAAAGATAAGTTATGAAACAGTTGAACCGTTCAAACGCTATGGTAGTTTCGAGCAAGTGGCAGAGTTCATTCCAGTGATGACTATGACCAAGTTAGCCTATGAGAACTCTAACCATAGCAGGCAAGGCTTCATACCTATTATGGATGGATACGACCCGAACCTCGATGCGGTGTTCTTCTACAACTCTCGCCCAACTATCTACGATCACGCATGGATGGTGACACCATGCTAGGACACATGAGCCCTGTCGTGCATCCGAAGGACTGGAATCTCATTAGAGTTCCTTTGCACAAGTTTGAGAACAAATACAGCGTGTATGTATCTGATGACCTTGTGCGCCACTACGATGAAAAGACATTGCCTGATGTATTGAAATCAAAGATGGCAATGATTCTTGCGTCACCACAACCCAATCTCATACCCGAGCATAGGCTACAGAAATTAGATGTGTATAGCGTCAGCATGCCCGAACTTGCGTTGGTGGGTTGGCGTGTATCTGATACATGGTTTTGCTTGGCGATAGATCGCTTAACTTTAAACTCACTGAAGGGTGGGACTCTAACTAAGGAGAAAGAAAATGCTTGAAACAATCGCATGGGCAGTATTTTTGATGTGTCTTGGTGCAATCATTATTGTTGGTGTGGCAATAGCCATCGTAATGATTAACCGAGAAGATCTATGACATTCGATAAGAACTTCTACCATCCTTGGGTTAATAGACGTTCTGAGAATCGAAAGCCTATCTACTTGTTAAGTGAGATAGCCGATATGGTTGGTATTGAACACCGAGAACTTCTATCGAAGATAACAAGTTCGGCAAATAGAGGTCTACCCATACCAAAGTTTAGGCTTATGCACAAATCAGTATCAGGCACAAAAAGATATTACGACAAAACTGATGTGATTAATTTTTTGAAAGGATACACACCCAAATGACACCCGAAGGCAAAGTCAAGGTCAAGATTCAAAAGATTCTTAAGGCACACGATGTCTACTTCACCATGCCTATCGGCACAGGGTTTGGTAGTGCGGGCGTGCCTGATTTTGTTGTATGCCATAAGGGTAACTTTATTGGTATCGAAGCGAAGTCAGGCGACAACAAACCGACTGCCCTACAACTCGAACACATGAAAAGAATTCGTGAGCGAGGTGGGCACACACTCGTAGTGAATGAAGATAACTTTGATGAACTAGATTCATTACTGAAAGGATTGAAATGACAGATGAAGAAGATCGTAGCAATTTGCGAGATCTACACGCAGGGTTTGCGATGGTGGGATTACTAATGAAAGGAGAACACCCGCCCACTATTCCCGCCCTAGCGTATGAACTCGCAGATGCTATGCAAGAAGCACGAAACCAACATGGGGTTGGAATCGTATCCGTTAAACGCCAAACCAAGAAGGAGAAGGCAAATGAATAGATCGAAAAGCAATATCGCAAGAGCAACAAAACTCGTTAGCGATAACCACGATACATCAGCAAAAGAAATCGCCACTGTAATCGGTGTGAAGATGGACTCCGCACATAATCTTTTATACAACGCACGCAAGAAGTTACGTCTATACAAAGTCGGTCGTGGCAAGTTCGCTGTGTGGAAACAGAAGGCACGCATGCAGGGGGACGTGTTGGTAGAAGCAATGCGAGCCTATCAAGTAGGCGTGGGTAAAGAAGAGCAACGCATCGTAGAGGCGCATCACACCGATATGGTCAATCATCCGCCCCACTACACAGTTGGTGGTGTTGAGACGATCGACTTTATCGAAGCGAAATCTTTGGGCTACAACTTAGGCAACGCTGTGAAATACATTACACGAGCCGATCACAAGGGCGACAAGCACGAAGATCTATGCAAGGCACGTTGGTATCTCAATCGTGAGATCGCCAAGTTAGCCAAGTAATCTTTTTTCTTTAACCTTCTATCTAGCCTTCCATCCTTGGGTGGGACGCTAGATAGATACCAGTTCCCATAATTTAGGAGTTTAAAAATGTCATTCGGCACACAAGAGATAGAAGCAAGTTGGGATACTCTTTCCATACAAGCCAAAGAGCAAGCGTCTGAGTTCTTCAATAGAGCGCACGTCATCTTAGAGAAATCAGGACTGAAGTTCGATGCGCAAGCCGTCATAGCACTAGCGCAAACAATGATGTATGACTGGCGCACATCAACCATGGGAGTATCTGCGCAGAAGATACGAGACGCAATAAATGAACATGCTCGACAACTGAGCGAGGGCATGGTAGATGCATCTCCAAGCGAACTAATGCTAGATGACCGCATCCAAGGTATAGCAGATGCAATCAAAGCCATAGCAGTGGCGATCGCCAATAAAGACTGACCATGAAATGCCCCGAGTGTGGCGCATGGACGCTAGTTAAACAAACAACCAAATCACCCACATTCGGGTATACAAGAAGGAGAGAGTGTGCAAACGAACACAGATTTACAACCCAAGAAGTTATCGTCCCGCAAGAAGCCATTGACGAAGAGCGCAGAACTCATCTTGCGAATAACCTTGAACGACTGGAATCCGTTCGAGCGAGCAGACCCACGCGTGCTAGAAAAAGTAATGCGCGCATCTACTAAGAAACAAATAGAGCAATACGAGGACGCACTACTGTGAAACTAATTACTCTCGACTTCGAGACTTACTACGACTCCAAGATCAAACTTGGGTTCAAGCACCAAACCACAGAAGAGTATGTTCGGGACAAGCGTTTTGAAGTCATAGGCGTGGGCGTGCAAGTGGACGATAGCGCAGCGGAATGGTTCTCAGGCTCACGTAAGGAAATCTTAGGTTACCTCGAGCGCTTAGATATCCCGGGATCTGCGCTTCTATGTCACAACACGATCTTCGATGGATGTATTCTTAGTTGGATATTTGGTATCAAGCCAGCGCAAATGTTGGACACCCTATGTATGGCGAGGGCGCTTCATGGTGTGGAGGTTGGTGGCTCACTTGCTAAATTGGCAGAGCGATATAACCTTGGTAAAAAAGGCGATGAAGTTGTATCTGCGGAAGGCAAGCAACGGCTCGACTTCACTAGAGAAGAGTTGGCACGCTACGGTGAGTATTGCAAGAATGACGTAGACCTAACATTTAGGCTTTTCCAAGAATTGTCGAGCGCGCTTCCAGAGGATGAGTTTTCCCTGATAGACATGACATTGCGCATGTTCACTGAGCCCGTGTTCCATGTGGATGACGCCCTACTACAAGAGCGTGGCGAGGAACTACGCGAGGAGAAGAACGCACTACTTGAAGGCTTGATGGAGAAACTCAAATGCGAGACAGCAGAGCAAGTTAGAAAGAAGTTAGCAAGCAACAAACAGTTTGCTGAACTATTGTTGGAGCATGGCATTACTGCACCAACGAAGGAAAGCAAAACAACAGGGAAACAAACATATGCGTTGGCTAAAAACGATGAGGGCTTTTTGGCGCTTACTGAACACGAAGACCCATTCATCCAACAGTTATGTTCAGTTCGACTGGGTACTAAGTCTACCATTGAAGAGTCAAGGATTGAAAGATTCATCGACGTTGGCAAGCGCAACAAAGGCAAGCTACCCATCCCACTCAAATACTACGGGGCTCACACAGGAAGGTGGGCAGGCTCAGACAAAGTCAACTTCCAAAACCTTCCCTCAAGAGATAAAAAGAAGAAGGCTCTCAAGAACGCGGTGGTTGCGCCCGATGGTCACCTCGTTATCAACTGCGACTCGTCTCAAATCGAGGCGCGTGTCCTCGCATGGTTGGCAGGGCAGAATGATGTTGTCGAGCAGTTTGCAAAGGGAGAGGATGTTTATTCACTCTTTGCAACCAAAATATATGATCGCCCCATCACGAAAGCTGACCCAGTAGAACGCTTTGTTGGCAAGACATGCATCTTGGGTCTCGGTTATGGGACTGGTGCGTTAAAACTTCAGCATACGCTCAAGACAACGCCCCCCGGCGCGGTCGTTACCGAAGACAAGGCTAGAGAATATGTTAATACATACCGAGAAGCCAACAATCACATCACTGATCTGTGGGACGAAGGTGATGAGGCAATCAAAAACCTTGCTGATTGGGGCAAGATCAAAGCGTTCTACTATGGTCAGAACAGGTGCGTCATGGTTACAAAGGACGGCATCCGATTACCGAATGGGCTAATGATTCGTTACCCCGACCTAGAACTTAACTCGGGCAAGTATGAGTATCAGTCACGCAAGGGAGCTGTGTCTTTGTGGGGTGGATCGCTAGTTGAAAACGTAGTTCAAGCCTTGGCTAGGATAGTGGTCGGACAACAGATGCTTAAGATACAAGAAAGGTATCGGGTAGCTCTCACGGTGCATGACGCGGCAGTTGTCGTGGTTAAAGAGGCAGAACTAGATAACGCTCTTGCTTACATCGTCGAGTGCATGAAATGGACACCTGACTGGGCTAGTGGTTTACCCGTAACTTGCGAAGCACACTATGGCGAAAGCTATGGTGATATGGTAGAGTATAAGTAAAGAAGGAATTGACAAATGGAATCCACATATGAAGACAAAGAGTTCAACCGCGTAGAGCGTGAGTCACGCATCAAGCAAGAGTACGTGCGAGATATGAAGTTACCAACGAGAGAGCAACTAATTGCAGAGGTCACTGTGCTTACTGAGTTAGTGCGCGTCTTGTCTGACAGGGTTGCTGAGTTGGAGGCGGAGCGCAACTTCTGCCAACGCTGTGGCAAGTACCTTTTCGATGGGCATATTCACACTTGTACGCCACCATTGAAAGAAATTACATGAGTTTTACTTGGTCGTTCTCCGCTCTTAAAGAGTACGTCAACTGCCCACGGCAGTATCACGAGGTCAAGGTATTGAAACGCTATGAGAAGAGTGTTACGTACGCGATGACGTACGGTACTGAGGTGCATAAGGCTTGTGAAGATTATGTTGGTGAAGGCAAGCCCCTTGCCAAGAACTATCAGCACTTCCAACCTATCTTGGACTCGCTCTTAGAGATTGATGGCACACGCTACCCTGAGCATGAGATGGGCTTGTACCGTGATGGTTCTGCTTGCGCGTTTGATGACCCCGAACGCTATGTGCGCGGTATCGTGGACTTACTTATTGTGGACGGAGAAACCGCCTACATAGTGGACTACAAGACAGGTAACAACAAATACGCTGACTCAAAACAATTAAAATTGATGGCGTTGATGACTTTTGCACACTTCCCCGAGGTCAAACGCATCAAGGCAGGGCTTCTATTCATAGTGCATAACAGCTTCATGGATGAGGAGTACACACGAGACGATATTGATGTTCTCTGGGGCGCGTTTGTGCCCGCTCTGATACAGTTAGAAACCTCACTTGAGACAGGTGTTTGGAATCCAAACAGAACCCCCCTATGCGGATGGTGTCCAGTCACCACCTGCGAATTTCACAAAGTCAGAAGGTAAATATGCCCTACGTAAACAAGCCCCGACCCTATAAAAAAGAGTATGAGCAACAAGTCGCCCGTGGCGAACTTGAGCGTCGCATGGAACGCCAACGCGGGCGTCGCGCTATTGATAAACGTGACACTGGTACGGTGACTAAAGAGTCTCCCGCTCGTAAAGGTAAGGATGTAGCGCATGTGGTTGCTCTCGACAAAGGAGGCTCAAACAAGGATGGGTTGCGTATTGAGTCAGCATCTAGAAACCGATCATTCAAACGCGACTCCAAAGGTAATCTTGTATCGGAGACCAGCAAAAAAGAACGCAAGAAGTAATCGTTTGTTGTTAGGCATGTAGTGAACAACGAGGGGCTTCTTAGTTGCTTACCCCCACTTAACCATGTCAATCAGGCGACGCTTTATAGATGTCAATCTCCCTTGGCGTGACAGGCTTGATCGACTAACCCCCGTAAGGGGTTACGTTTTAATTCAGTAAAGGATAGTAATGAAAGTTGTACAGGACACAGCAGTCCACATGGTAGTTCCGTCGAAGGATTTGCAGCATATCCTCGGCTTCATAGACAGAGTTGAAGTTCTCAACGACAACGGCTTTGACGCAAACATACTAGTCTATTGGGGTTTACCCGAGATGCAACGGCTAGTCCGTATATATGGGGATGCTCCTAACCCAATGGAGAAAGAGTACGACTGGCCCGGACTGTTTACGCCATTTATCCACCAAAGAATTACTGCCTCATACCTAGTGCTACGCGACCGGTGCTTCTGTTTCAACGAAGCTGGCACGGGTAAAACTTCTTCTGTAATTTGGGGCGCTGATTACATGATGAACAAGGGGCTCATCAAAAGAGTGCTGGTCATCTGCCCTCTATCGATCATGTATTCAGCGTGGCAGGCCGACATCTTCAAGACTGCCATGCACAGAACCGTAGCTATAGCTCACGGAGACAGCGCCAAGCGTAAGAAGGTTATTAGCGGAGAGTATGAGTTTGTCATCATTAACTTTGATGGTGTAGCCACAGTTGAAGACGAGATAAGTAAAGCAGGGTTTGACCTAATTGTAATTGATGAGGCAAATGCATATAAAACAGTATCTACTAAACGCTGGAAAACCTTGGCTAAATTGATCACCCCTTCAACCCGTCTTTGGATGATGACGGGCACACCCGCATCTCAATCTCCCCTTGACGCTTTCGGACTTGCCAAGTTGGTCAACCCCGCTGGTGTGCCTAGATTCTTTGGGGCGTGGCGAGATAAAGTTATGCACCAAGCAAGTCGATTTAAGTGGGTGCCCAAGACTACTAGCAAAAACGATGTATACACCGCCCTACAACCCGCTATCCGTTTCGAGAAGGCTGACTGCCTAGACCTACCAGACTTGGTGTATCAGACTCGTGAAGTTCCTCTTACCTATCAAGTGGACAAGTATTACAGGGCACTCAAGAAAGAGATGCTGATCACTGCGGCTGGTGAGCAGATTAGCGCGGTAAACGCGGCAGCGATGCTGAGCAAGCTATTGCAGATCTCTGGCGGTGCAATGTATACCGATACAAAAGAGGTTGTGGAGTTTGATGTGTCTCCTCGCCTTAATGCGCTGATGGAAGTGCTAGACGAGACACAGCACAAGGTCATAGTTTTCGTGCCTTACACGCACACCATTCATTTAGTAAGTAAATTTTTAAATCAACAAGGAGTAATCAATGAAGTAATAAATGGCGCTGTCCCAGCTAGGGAACGCTCTGAGATCATCAATCGGTTTCAGACGCAAACAAATCCACGAGTCTTAATTATTCAACCGCAAGCCGCATCGCACGGGGTGACGTTGACAGCCGCTGACACAGTAGTGTTTTGGTCGCCTGTCATGTCTGTGGAAACCTATCTGCAATGCATAGCGCGTATTGATCGTGTCGGGCAGAAGAACAGTATGACAGTCGTCCACCTGCAAGGGTCGGAGGCTGAAAGAAAAATCTATCACATGCTTCGAGGCAAGGTCAACATGCATGAAGCCTTGGTTGAGTTGTACAAACAGGAGTTAGGAATATGAGTGAAGTAGAAGAAATAGTTGACGCAAAATTGGATGAATTAGTCAAGGTATACTTGACAATTAGAAACGAACGTGAAAGAATAGAAGCGGAGTGGGCGGTGAAGGACAAGGAACTCAAGGGTGAGTTAGATGTTCTAGCACAGACGTTTATGACGCACTGCAACGAGTCGAATGCCAAAAGCATTAGGACAGATTACGGCACCGTTATGCGCAAACTGAGTGAGCGTTACACCGTCAGCGACGGCACAGCGTTTAGAAAGTTTGTTATGGATAACGAAATGCCAGAGTTGTTGGAGGCAAGAATTGCTCAAGCCAACTTCAAAGAATTCATTGCCGAACGCAAAGCTGATGGCTTGCCCCCCGGTGTGAATGTGATGAGGGAATTCACGATAGTCGTGCGTAAACCCTCTTAATTAGTTTATTTAGTAACAAAGGAAACTCAAATGAGTAATGATCTCGCAACCATGTTCAGCGGTGCAATGGTGCCCGTTGAAGGCTTAGATGACGACACACTTGCCGTAGCAGGTGGTGCCCGTCAAGGTAACAAACGCATCTCTATCAAGGGTGGTGTATTTCGCAAGTACGCAGGTGGCAAGGAAATCGGTGCTATCGAAGACCGCCACATGGAAGTAATCTTCGTCAAGATGGCACACAAAGCTTCCCGTATGTACTACGAAGGCGCGTACCAAGAAGGCCAAAAGATTAGTCCAGCATGCTGGTCTACTGACTCTGAGGCTCCAGACCCAGACGTAAAGACACCTATCGCGTCCACCTGCAACGACTGTTCTAAGTCAGTCAAAGGTTCTGGTCAGGGCGGTACAGGTTCAGCATGCCGTCTGTCTTGGCGCACTGCCGTGGTTCTTCCTAAAGACCCAGCGGGTGACGTAATGCAGTTGGTGTTGCCAGCAACATCTGCCTTCGGTAAAGAAGATACTGGGCGTTGGCCTTTCCGTCCTTACATTCAGCACTTGGCGTCACACAATGTGTCAGCAGGTAGGGTCATTACTAAGATGGCATTTGATACCAAAGCACCTACGCCCAAGGTATTGTTTAGCCCCTCTGGTAGGGTAGAAGACGATGTCTTGCAGATCATTGCACGCCAGTCTAAGAGCCCAGCCGCAGAAGCTGCAGTGAAGATGAACGTCTTCCAAGTTGATAGCACAGGAGACATTGAAGTAGCTCCTGCTCGTGTCCGCGAAGAGGTAGCAGAGGCAGATATGTCCGAGCCAATCAAGCGTGAATCAACTAAAGCTTCACCATCAGATGAGAAACAAATATCTGACGTAGTGAAGAAGTGGTCTAAGAAATAAGGATAGACAATGTCACGGACATACAGCGAAGCTTTTTTGATTGAGTTATATAAGGCAAACCCTAATAGGGCAGGTACTGCCCTAGCCCTTGCTTGCGTTAAGGCAAACTTACCCGCTAAGTATGTGGCAGAAACGCTGGAGGTAACTCGCATGACTGTGTTTAGCTGGTTCCGTGGTCAGCCTATCCGCCATAAAAACTTACTAAAAGTGGAAACACTTACCGACTTGATTGAAAGCGATACAGCCAAAGGTATGTTGCCTGCCAAAAACGTGGCAACTGCCAAGGCTTATCTTGAAGATATGGTTGGGAGAAAGTTCGATTAAACAAAAAGGGGGCTAAACCCCCCTACCTTTCTATCACCGAGCGGGCATCGTCCCGCTCTTTTCAACTCTGACGAGACATGTTAAAACAATTCTACGAGAAAGCATTACCAAGTCAGGGTGTCTACTGCGTTGCTTCGGTTAAAAACAAAAAACTACGGCATCACTTTGCAGAGACGCTCGACGAGGCGATCGACACAATTGAAAACCTAAAAAACAACGGCTATGACTTGTTCATAGCGATGGGTACATTTGAGGGACATAGCCGTAAGGCTGACGACTGTATCTACCAACGCTCATTCTTTGTTGACTTCGATGTAGGCGCATTAATTGATGAAGAAGGTAATCCTACAGGTAAGTATGAGGACAAGGACAAAGCGCTTGAAGCCTTGCAAAAACTTCTTGATGAGACAGGGTTCCCAGACCCTATAGTTACTGACTCAGGCGGTGGCGTACATGCCTACTGGCCTTTTGATAGAGACATTCCACGCGATGAGTGGAAGCCATACGCAGAAAAATTTAAAGCGTTGTGTCTCAGTATCGTGAGTATTGACCCCGCAGTATCAGCAGATGCCGCTCGCATTTTGCGTTGCCCCGAGACGTTCAATCATAAGTTTGATCCTAAGCGCGAGACATGTTTCATGGTCGATGAGTTCCCTGTCTATGACTGGGACGAGATGAAAGAATTCTTTGGTGAGGTGCAAGCACCAAAGCCCAAACAAGTTGATGATGTATTGGCGTCAGTATCTAAAGGCTTGGATGAAGACACCAAGCAGATGCTCAAGTTGGACAACTTCGCTAAGACTTGGGAAGAACTGAAGAAGAAAAGCCTTGAAGGTGCAGGGTGTGAGCAGATTAAGTTTATGTGGGATAACCGCAAGACATTGGCAGAACCTTTGTGGTGGGCTGGGCTATCGATTGCTAAATTTTGTGATGATGGTGCAACCGCTATTCATGATATATCTAAGGACTACGACCATAACGGTAAAAAATATGACTACGATGAAACAGAAGAAAAAGCAAGTAAGTATCCTGCTCCGAGAACCTGTGAATGGTTCACCAAAGACTACCCCTCACGATGCGAAGGATGTCAGCACAGAGGAAAGATCACAAGTCCAATCGTACTTGGAAAAACCTTTAAAGCCGCACCCGCGCCAGATAAAACGGAATCAATTTGGAAAGAGGAGGATACCAAAACAATTTCTGCTTTCCCAGACTTCCTATTCCCGTTCTTAAGAGGCGTTAATGGTGGTGTCTACTATCAGCCACCAAACAAATATAACAAGAAGGGAGAAGCCGTACCGCAAGACCCCATCCTGATCTTGCCACATGAATTCTTTCCTGTCCGTAGGATGTTTAGCAAACATGATGGCGAGTGTTTACTCATGCGCTTGGAGTTACCCAAAGACCCCATCCGTGAAATACTCGTGCCTATGAAACAAGTGTATGCCCTAGAAAACTTTAAAGCCATCATGTCATCAAATGGCGTGTTTGCCGCAACCGAGAAACTACCACACCTTATGAACTACGTAATCAAATGGGGACAGTTCATGCAGATGAACGCCAAAGCAGAAATCATGCGCATGCAAATGGGTTGGACTGAAGAACCAGCAGACGAGATCGCTTGGCCTACTCGAAGCTTTGTTATTGGTAAGCGTGAAATTCTACATACTGGAGAGGTCATTGAAGCACCAGCATCGCCCTTTGTGCGTGGTCTTACTAAACACTTGACACCTCGTGGGACATACGAGAAGTGGCGTGAGTCAGCAGATTATTTAAACAACCCCGGTTTTGAGATGCATGCTTTTACTATGCTGTGCGGATTGGCATCTCCATATATGACCTATACAACTACTTCTGGAGTGACTGTTTGTCTGTTGGGTAAGTCTGGTAGTGCTAAGACAGGTGCTATGTATGCGGCATTAAGTATGTGGGGCAACCCAAAAGACTTGAGTGTGTTTGAGGCTACAGACAATGGCATGGTCGGGCGCTTTCTAGGCCTACATAACATCCCGCTTGGCGTTGATGAAATTTCAAACAAAGACTCTAAGATACTGTCGCAACTTGTGCATAAGATCTCTCACGGTAAAGCTAAGATCAGGATGCAGGGGTCTATCAATGCAGAACGGGAGCATGAGATGTCGGCCTCTATGGTTGGCATTATGACCACTAACCAGTCTGCTTACAACAAGTTTGAATTGATCAAGGCTACCCCTGATGGCGAGGCTGCACGTCTAATTGAATTCTTAATTCATAAGCCAGAACTGCTTAAAGCAGAGGGAGGCGCGGCACTAGGTAAAAGGATTTTTAACCCATTTAACTTTAACTATGGACACGTTGGCCCGATGATTATTCAAGAAGGTCTACGTCGAGGTGACAGTTATATAGAAGACAACCTGTTGATGTGGGATGATAAGTTCAATAAAGACTTTGGGGATGACGGCACATATCGTTTCTATCAGAACCTAATGTCTGCGGCATGCATGTCTGGCACTATGGCACACGAGGCTAACATCATCAACCTAGATATTTCCCGTGTCTATCACGAGACTGTGCGTGAGATGATTACCATCCGCGATAAGGTAGTTAAGGTCAACCGCACCGACTACCCATCCGTGCTATCTGACTTTCTGCACAAGAACACTAACAGCCTACTAGTCATCAAAGATAACAAGGTCACTAAAGAACCTACGAACCAGATCGTTGCGCGTATCGTCAGTGACGAGAATCTTTTGCAAGTATCTAAGACTGCGCTCAAGAAGTATCTAGCAGAGTGTCAGATTAGCAGCCGCGAGTTTGAGTTTGAGATGCGACAAAGCGGCTCGCTAATAGAAGACAAGAAGGGACGACTCACTACAGGTTGGAAGAGCGCAATTCAGATTGACCCAACTAATTTGTACTGGTTCAAGACTGCCTTGCCTGATGGTTTCTTTAATGATACCGAGTGAACTCAAAGAACCTGAATGGATTTTTCCGTTTCAAGGAATGGAGATAGGTGACAGCTTCTTCATTCCTACTTTGCGCTTTGCAGAGATGATTTATGCAGTTGATAGCGGGAGCAAACGCGCCAAAGTCCGTGTTAAGTCATACGTTACAGTCAAAGACTCACACGTAGGTGTACGGGTCTGGCGCGTTGGTTAAGGCTCTAAATCATAAGCTTTGAACTGTTCGACTAGTTCTCGCTTAAGAATATTTTGGAAGAGGATGTTGATTCTTAACAAAGCTTGTCTTTCACCCATAGTGATAGGCATAGTACGTATCTCATTTGCCTGTTTGTGCAGTGCGTCCAACTCACCTTTCTTATCGTTGTATATATCAACGATAGTCCTATACATAGGGTGATTTGCTTCGTATCTAGCCGCAATGTCAGGGGCAGCCCTAGTCATGTTGTCGTTCAACTTTTGCGATATCTCTTTTATCTTTTGTTCCATTCTGCCAAACTCACGGGCATCCACGTTTGACTTAGCGCCAAAGAATGAACCAAATAAAGGTAGATCATCTTTAGGAGTGAACTCACGTTCATTACTGATCTGCATGTTGTACTGCAAACTAGCAACACGAGATATACCATCTGCGTAGCTGTTAGCCAAGAAAAATAGAGTGTTAGGGCTCACGTCCCACTCTCCGTCAGTAGCATCAAGTATGTACTGCGCTGCGGAACGATACATTTCTGGAATGCGGTCACCACCAGTAAATGCATCAGCCATGCGACGTGTAGATGCGCTGTTGATTTCTTGTCCAATGCCGTTCACGTTCATGGAAAATTCAACTATAGGTCGAATAACGCTAGGCATTATTGAGTCTACGGCAAAGTTACGCATACTCTCTAAGCTCTCTGTAGGCGGTATCTTAGAGATAGGAATAGGTACGTAAGAATCCAACATGGAAGAAACCATGTTACCCATACCATCTTTAACTGATTGGATACCAGCAAACATAGCTGCTACTTGCGCTCCAGCGGCAGCAAATGCTCCAAGACCAAAGCCCCAAGGAATTTGGAACACAACATTGTCACCAAGACCTAAAGCGTTTGAAACACTAGAGGGTATATGAAAACGCGCATAGCGTGACCACTGTTGCATGTTGTCACTCATGGTTGCATTACGCCCCATGTCATCGTCATCTGCACTAAACGCAGACAACAGGAACATCAGCATGCCAGAAGACATAAGAGCCGTAATCATCATCCGAGCATTTCGTTGACGCTCTTTATAGTTTTCTAAATAAGTCTTAACGGCTTCTGGGTTGTCACGGATACCTTCTGGCAAAGAGTTGACCAATCCTTGACGAGTGCCTGTGAACCTGCTCAATACTGGTATGTCACGGAACGCTGGGGCAGTGGCTTCAATAGCAACCGCTGCACCTGTAGCAGATGTGCGAATAAACATATAGATCGCGCCAAGCACACGACCGTATTCGCCAACAGATTCAAAGTTTGCAAGTTCTTTTACCTCTGTTTTGGCACGTGATATGGCTTCGTTCATAGCACGCTCTTCAGTCCAGTCTGGGTGTTTCTTAAGATTTTCTTTATAGAACTGATCGCGTAACAACCCGTAGGCCGCTGTGCGGCTGGCAAATTCAAACATGTTTGTCCACACATCCAGAATCTTGCCACCCTGCTCCATGGTAGTAGCGATACGCCCCTTACCCATGCCTTTATCAAGCTCTTCAATCTGAGACTTTAAAGAAAAGCCAGCTAAATATGTAGTCTTACCACCTTCAGATATATATTCAACCATGGTTTGAACATATGGATCGTTTTTAGCAAGTTTCATTAACTGTTGACGACTTACCGCATCTGGTTTGTCATGTAACGCTGCAACCATCATTGCTTTATACATACCGTTTTGTGTAGCCACTTGCGTAGAGATTTCCTTAATCAACTTTAGAGACTTGACTGGGCCATACTTAGCGCCAATAGTCCACGCGTTAGTTAATAAGTCACGCGCAAAGTTAACTAGTGGGAAGTCGTAGTTGTAACGCGTATGCATACGACCAAACATGCCTGTTATACGATTTGATATATCAAGCAGAATGTTTGAATCTTGGAACGTATGACGGATGGAATTACGTATGTAATCGTTCTTTACAAACATAATATCTATAGAGCCATCTGAATTGTGGTTCCAAATGTATTTGTCTGTTTTGTATTTACTAAGGTCTGCAACTTCCCGTTCTTTAAACGGAATTGTTTTTACAACTTCGCCTTCAAGAATTCCAGTACCGTCAGGGTTTGGATACTTGCCGTCTTTATCTGGCTTACCTTTTGGTAAAGCGTTTCTTATTGCCAGAGTCAAATTACGCATACCGGCACGGCTTGCGGCACGGGTAGCGTCAGACATAACCTGTAGTAGCGGGTTAGCAGAAGAACTAAAACGACCGCCCATAGACACAGGAGCTTCCTGCAGGTCACGCCCGTTACCGCGACTATCTAAGTCGATCATTTCATCGATACTGTCTTGCTTAGTACCTTCTTTACCTTTGCCCTTACCTTTAAACGGTAGGTAATAATTGAACCCATAGATACCTACAAGGTTGCTTACATGATATGACCAGAAGTTACCAATCTTGTCTAATTCAGCAGATTCTCTAGTGAGCTCACTTACTGCACTTAGTATCCGCTCTACTGCGGCACGTTCTTCTGGTTTTAGTTGCGCAATCTCTTTACGACGTAAATTTATATCTTGTTCGTTGATACCCAATACGTTGTAGTCCACTGAATAGAAGTCGTCAGACTTAATTTTGGAATCAGTCTTAAGTGTCTCTCCACCTTTGAGGTCAACATAGCCACCATTTTTACTAAAGCTAAATGTTCCATCTGCTTCTTTATTTAAGCGACCACCAGTCAACATTTCAAGTTCTTGGCGCAATGCAATCTTTTGGGCGTCGGTAAGTTCCGTCATATTTATGATGCCGGGAATACCTTTACTCTTGTCACCTACGATTTGCACTCGACGTTCAGCTGGACTAATAAGCTTGCCGTTATGCATCAACGTTTTAGCTTTACTAAGCGGCACTGATAACAACCACTTTACAAACCTACGCTCTGGCTCATGATAAGTTTCTACGATTGCGTGCAGTCTTGCTACAGCATCCTCAGCACTTAATTTGGCTGCCCGCGCAAAGTCATGAATAGACACGCGCAGTTGTTCCATAGGAATCTGAAGACGTGATATGTAGAAGTTTTCTGCTTCAGCTGCGCTAACGATAGCTTGGCTATAGGAATTATTAAAGTTAAGACTTAAATCACGAATTAACTTCCCCGCCAACTCAGCTTGTTCTTGCGCATATTTAGCATGATATCTACGGTTCTGTACCATAGTAGCAATTTTGCGCCAGCCCATGCTAGTAGTAAGAGTTTCCCATAACTTTTTAGCGTGCTTTGGTAGCTCTTTCGGACTGAGCTTGTATCTTGGATTCTTTTCAGCGTCAGTAATCCCAGATGGTTTGTACTCAGGCCCTTCTCCCGGCTCTGCTTCTTTAGCAGACAACTTGCCTAGGTTAGTAATACCACCTGTTGGCACAGATAAGATATCTTCGAATGCGGCGGACAACTGCAACACAAAGTTATGTGATTGCATCGCGCCTTTAGGCGTTCCAAACAATCCACCAATAGCTTTTTTAAACTCAGACCACATACTCTTAGCTTTGGGCAGGATAGATGAAATGTCTTCCGCACCAAAATTAATTCCTGTGGCGTCTTGGAACTTAACTATGTCTCCGTAATCAAAACCTAATCCAGCTAAGTCAGCTTGGAAATAGCTATCGTTCATAGCGTAGGCTACAAACTCATAGACGTTTTGATATGCGTTGGTGTATTCATCCGCTAACTCTACGCCAGACTGACGCATGATTGTGTATATCTGTTCTGCGCCAGCTATCTGTTGCGGAGATAGTTGATTTCTTAGATTAGGTAATGGGTTACCGTTACGGTCTTTCTGCCCAACACTAGAGTACATATGCAGTACACGCACAGTCGCGGCATGGGACACCTCATGTAAAAGAGTTGGTATTGTTAGGCCACCCGCCTGAGACAGGTACACAGTATCGCTGTCAGGGTCATACTGCCCCAAGTCAGCATCAGATAGGAATGGCTTTATTTCTATCTTTGTTTTTAAGTTTAAGTTGGCAAGAAGCTTGGCAACATACGAGAACATCTTCTTGCGTGGGTCTGGATTATTATTAAGTGACTCAGCAATCTCATATATAGCTGCATTTAGCTTACCGTTTGTAATATGCTCTATTACTTTATTAGATAAGGTTAGACCGCTCTTGTTAGTTTTGTTATCTAAGCTAGTGATGCGCTCATAGTCTTTTTGTATCTTTGCTAACTTCTTAGCTTCTGCTTCCGCATCCTTGCGCACCTTTGCTTGGCGTTCACGAATGTTCTGTAGTTCTTTTTCAGTTTGGCCTTGGGTAAGGTCTTGACGACTAGCAACTAATTGTTCAGCGGCTGCAGCAAACGCACGGTCTTGTTGTTTACCCGCGTTGTTAACCATTTGCTGAAGATATGATCCTTTAGCTGCAGCAGATAGATCGCCCCACCGTGGGAACTTCACACCATATAGTTTTGATGCTTCACGTCTGTTTTCTTCGTAGCCAAGGATAACTCTACGCCCAGATGGTGTAGCTGTTTTCTCAACAGTTTGCGCTTCTTCTTGTGAAGTTTTGTATCCAACTTCACGCGAACCAACCTTAGCTCTGTAGTCTATAAGTGCTTGGGCCGCTGCGCGATGCTCCGGCAAATTGCCGTATCGCATATTGCCAAAGTAAACATCTTTTTCATCTGAGTCTAGTTTGTACCACTCTGGTAAATCAGGGAACTCTTCACGCATCTTTTCGTAGTTAGCGCGGTTTTCAGCAGAGATAGCACCACCAATTCTTGGTGGCATGCCGTAATAGGCTTCAGCTTCAGTTTGTTTTAGTTCTTGTTCAGCGTTGTATTTAAGTTCTGACTTACCAAGTGATTCGTTATATGCTGTTTCGCCAGCCGTTTTTTCTTGTTGTTCGTATAACTTACCAAGCTCAATCGCGCCTTTAAGGTTTTCTTCTTCTGTAGCGTTAGGGTCAATCTTGAACGCAGGTGTAGTGTCTTGTTGTATGGCGACAAGGCGTGGGTCAGCTACGCCCTTCTCCATAAATTCTTTTAACCATTGCCTAACAGTTTTAGGCTTTTCTTCTTTTTTGGCGTACAGCACATCTTTTTCACCGGACAAACCATTCTTGTCAAACTGCGACAAACCAAAACCAGCTTGCCCTTCAAGTTTATTTAAATAAGCAATCCTGCTTTTTACTTTTGGGTGAGTAAGCGGCAAACCTTCTGTGACTAGATGTTCTTCAATCTCATCAATGCGTCTATAAATTTCAGCTCTAGCTTCAGATTTAGCGGTATCGGGCGCCATACCTTGCGCTTCAAAACCACTAACTAATTGTTGCCATTCATTCTTCGGTTCAGCTGTAGTTGTAGCTTGTAAGCCGCCCAGCCCAGCCTCTGCTTTTTGGATTTCATTATCCAACTCCATAGCTTTTGCATTAAGTGCAGCAAGTGCTACACCTTTCTTAGAGTTGGGGCTAGGCTTTTTATCGCTACCACCAAACAATTTAAGGCGCTGGTCTGTTAACTCTGCTCTTTTAGCTTTTAGTTCCGCTAGTGCAGTGGACTGTGGAGTCTCTCCTCCAACAAGTTGTGCAGTAGCTGTGTCAGTAGGTACCACTCTACCTGACTCAGGTTTTGTAGTTCTTCTGGCGGGGGGTCTGACAGCGGGTTTTGTATCCACAGCAGGGCCTGCTCCAGCTGACTGTTGCTCAGTTCCTGTAGCATCTGATTCTCCTTCTGCGAGTTTGGCCTTGATAGCCGTAATAGCTCTCTCATTGAACCCCTTCCCTACTTCAACGTCTATCCCAAGATCACTAATTATTTTTTTAAGTTTTGACTGGTTCTTCTTTCCAGTAGCGTCAACTTCATCCATGTACTTCTGAGCGTTAGTCGTTTTGTCATCGACAGTAGCAGGCGCAGCATCAATCGTTGCTAAAGTAGTACCTGTACCTGCATCAACGGCAGGCGTAAGCATTGCTACTTGTTCTTCAGTTAAATTTTGTTGTTTTGGTTCTGAGCGAACCGCATCCTTTGGAGCCAAGAAGTTTTTTTCTTCTTCGTTAGGAATCATTCTGTCAGCGGTAAGGTATGGAGCCTTATATGCTTCGCGCCCACCAGCTATACCACCTACTAATGCGCCAGCTAAACCTTCATACACACCTTGACTAACTACACCGCGCATTGTTGGGGTATCAAACCCAAGACGTTGCTCAGCCAAGTTTTTAGAAAGTTGTTCTTGCCCACCTTGAAGAGTTTCTGTAACGAACTCTTCACCAGCTTTCATTGCTGCATGTTTTTTTACTCCGGCTTTACCAGCTTCAACTGCAGCTTTTTTAATCTGCTCTTCCACCGCAGCTTTCGTGGCCTCAGTACCGACCCTTTTAGCAATGCTTCGCGCAATGATGGATTCCGCACCCGTACGCGCAGCGGCAGCGCCAAGGCCAGCGCCAATAAGAATACTGTCTAAGTTTTTACCATCATAAGCCTGCGCTTCTTGCGCAATCTTTTCAATCTGTTTATCAGATAAATTAGTCTTTTCTTTTAATATCTCAACAGTACCGTCGTAGATTGAACCTTTGACAGTACCTGCGCCCATAATTGCGCCAACACCAAGAGTGGTTGCTAGTCCAGCAAGAGTACCGCCACCAGTAAGAACTGTTGCTGCAGCGGCGGCTAGGACAGGCGCCATAGAACCAACACCCATAGCAAGCGCATCAAGAGGCGCTATAGATATAGCTTTTACAGCGGCTAAAAGTTGGGGGCCAAGACCTTTATCTTCAGCTTCTTTGAAAATGCGCGCCATTTCTTGCGCGTCATTTTTTGCCTGTGCGCTAGTTAATCCTATTAAATAATCTTGGGTATTTGCAAGCGCTCTACCTGCGGAACTATTTGCGCCAAAAAAATCAACAATAGTTTTAAATCCACCAGCACCAGACGCTATTGCTTGAAGTGGCATATCAGCTACACCGCCAAGCACAGTATCTAATGGAGTGCCAACAGTTTCGCCAAAGACTCGTTTAAATAACGGATCGCCTTCACGCAAGTTTTCTTTTACCTCTCTAACTGGAGGCGTTTCAACTGCAGGTGGTGGCGTAGTTGCGGCTGGAGTAGAAGTGATGGGCGGCGCGCTTAAATGTTTAAGCAATTCCGAATCTGTATATCCAACTTTTCTTGCTTTAACTACATCTAGCGTAGAGTCTTTAGCAAGATAGTCAACAAGTTCCGAATCAGAATAACCAGCAGCCTTTGCTTTTTCTATGTCAAGTGCCATGGCTAATCCTTACTGTTGTCTTTGTAAACTTGGATCGCTCAATGAAGGTCTATTTGAACTTGGCGCAACAGATGGTGGCGCGTTGCCAGTTTTAGTTGCAGCAGCTTCAGCCATTGCCCTAGCGCGTTTAGCTTCTTCTTCAGCTTTTTCAATTTTTGCTTTAATCCTAGTTTCAAGTCCGGGTTTATCAGGAGTGCCATACAAAGCTTGCCTAGATTTTTCCGCCTCTTCTTTAAGAAAGCTGCTAACCGACTCAGGTTTTTTACCTTTCTTTTCGGCTTCTTTGACAGCCGCATCATAGCGAGAAATATTATCAGCATGCTTTCTATAGTCTTGGTTCTGTCTAAGATTTTCAGCTTCTTTCTGTGCGTTAGCTACGGCTTCTTGAGCATATCTATCAGCTACCAAAAGTTTATTGAATGCATCTTCTGTCATACGTTGATTGGTAGCAGCTGTTGTAGCTTCAGCTTGAATCCTAGCGCCCGCAATATGACCTTCTTTACTAAGCTCACTACCTCGTATATGTGACGCTGCAGTAAGTTGTTTCTCTCTAGCAGTTTCAACAACCTTTTGGAACTCCATACCCATCTTAGTTGCTTCGAGTTTTTGAGCGGCAGCTTTATCTGTTAAACCAATTTTTTCATTACGCGCAGCTTGGTCTAATTCATAAATAACTTTATCTGCTTCGCGCTGTAATTTTTTGGCTTCTTTATCATCTTCAATAATACCGGGGATAGATTTCCTCAAAGCAGTCATACCAGCAACAAGAGTTGATCCGGGAGTTGAGCCCCAAGACGCAAAGAATTCAGCCATACGCAAACTTCTTTGGCGAGCTAATTCATCACCCAAGTTTGCTTTACGTTCTTGTTCTTGCGCCCTTAAATTTTGCAAAGATTCATTAGGCCCATACTGTTTTTCTAATTCTGCTCTACGTTCTTCAGCAGATTTACCTGCTTCCGTAATTGCTTTATTAGCCAAATCCGCTGCCGCAGGGCTTGGGCCATAAGCTGGGTTGGTCATGATTCCTTGAGAAGTCAATGGACCTGTTGGGAATGCTTTACTAGGACTAGTCTGTCCAACATTATTTAAGACAGGCGCAGCATTAAGCCCACGAATATCTGCCCGTCCACTTGGTTGATCTTCTTTAGGAATTTCAGCCTTTGCCATCATGATGCCTTCTTTTGGCAAAAATTCTTTTTCTGATTCAACCTCATCACCTTCTACAAAGTGCATGACGCCACCAGACGCAGCTTGTACAGGCGCACTCCTAGATAAAATATCTTTAGCCATCTTCTGCATTTCTGGGCTTTCAGAATTTTTAGCGACCTGCTGTAGTTCTCTAGCGTCCATATTTTCTAGTTGCGCGCGGATTCTGCCGCCAACATCGTAACTAGGTATAGACGTAATACCACCTGACGCCATAGATTTAATAACGCCACCCTCAGCTTTCATAGCGTTATAAAGATTAGCGGCAGCGCCAGCAGCACCGATACCTTGCGTAACCATATTAGGAGCGGCGGCGTATTGATTAGTTGTTTGCGCCTGCATAGGCAATCCACGAATCATGTTGGACATAGTGCCAAGCTGCATAAGCGGATACTGCTGCGCATTAGCATAGTCTTGCATCGACTGGTTGATGATCTGCTGTTGCTGCGCTTGCTGCTGTGCGCCCATTGCATTTTGAGCGTTGAGCATACCAAGTTGCCCTTGTTGCTCTTGAGAAGTAATGTTTGACAGATTAGATGCCGCTTGGTTAGCAAGACCATAACCAGCTTGCGCACCCTGTACGCCTTGAAGACCAACTTGGGCTCCCTGCATACCTTGGGCTGTACCAGCCAATTGAGTATTGACACCTTGCAATCCAGTTTGAGCGCCTTGAATACCTGTTTGAGCGCCTTGAATACCTGTTTGAGCGCCTTGAATACCTGTTTGAGCGCCTTGAATACCAATACCAGCGCCTTGCATACCACCTTGTAAACCTTGCAGTGCAGTACCAATACCAGACAAACCAAGTTGACCGCCTTGCAATGCAGTACCCAAACCTTGTTGAGCGCCAGACAAACCTTGAAGACCAAGACCCGCACCAAATTGTTGTGCTTGTTGCGCTTGCTGATACGCACTTTGCAAACCTTGCGCTTGGTTTTGGTTCATCATTGTGGAAAGATTACGCTCACGCTCAGCACGCATAATTGCATCACGTCCACCGCCAAATGCGCCAGCTTTAGTAGCTTCAGATTGCTGTTGTGTACCAGCAATACCAGCTTGGCGTTTAGCTTCAAGGTTTTGTGCATCCACCACGTTTTGCATGTACGGCGACATGTACGACTGCATGGAAGTTGGGCTAGTAGCCATCTTTGCGTATTGGTCACCCGCGCCCGCTGCTTGAGCCGCGTAGTTCTGCGCTTGATTACCAATTTGCTGCCCAGTTTTTTGAGCTTGCAAACCCATCGCGCCTACTGTAGAAGCTAAACTGCCATAGTCAGCACCTTGAGCGCCATAGTCAGCACCTTGAGCACCGTAGCCAGCGCCTTGAGCACCGTAGCCAGCGCCTTGAGCACCGTAGCCAGCGCCTTGAGCACCGTAGTATTGCCCGCCAGCAATACCAAGTTTTTGCCCTTGAAGACCAGATTGTTGGCCTTGATCGCCATAGTTATAAGCCGCTGCTGCGCTATTCATAGCGCCTTGACCAGCCCCTGTAGCCATGCTTTGAGCAGTGTTATATTCGCCGGGCATCGTAAGACCAGCAATACCTTTTTGTGCTTGTTGTTGAAGCGGACTAAACCCTGCTATTGCTTTGCTTGGGTCATAAGAAGTTTGATTACCTTGTGCGTCGTACGTTCCGCCGTACGCTTTGTACGGTTGGAAACCAGTTATCTCAGTTCCGCCACCTTCCGTAGGCCGTGTTTGAAACAACTGTTTCTGGGTCGCGCCCAGCATTGTTTCGACATACGGTTTTGCATACTCAGGTATGTTTGTTTGGTACGAAGTACTTGTTGATTGACCGCCACCGCCACCGCCGCTTCCTCCACCGCCAAGGATTAAACCTCCACCAACTTTTCTAGTGGTAACGGACTCACCTAAAGTCTCGCCTAGAGCATATAACTCTCTTCTAGAATACGTCTTCATAATTTAATCCTCATCACTTGGTGGGTAACTTTTAACCCAACCTTTTCATACATATTTACCAAAGTACCTTTGGCCCAAAGCTGTGCAGTTGTTGCGCCGTTTAAGCGCATCCATTTATACAATTCTTCAATTACATGCGGGCGAACAATAGCTTTACCGCCCATTAAATTTCCGTGCGCTATACGCTCACATGGCATGTCAATAATATCAACAGCCGCAGCCCCTGTAATGCCTTCTTCTGGGTCTTCCCATACTAACAAAAACGTACGCCCCGTACGTATCAAGTACTCAACCATCTGAATGTTGTTCAGATCAGGATCAAGGTCAATCGCCCTTTGCAAAAGTGGCGCAGCAATAGGCCACACCCGTGGCAATTCATTTGGATGTACTTGATATAGAGGCATACTTATTTAGGTAAGTACTTATTTGGGTTAATTTGTTTACCCTGCTTTGAATTACCAGTACGTGCCTTACGAACTGAATCCATCATGCTATGGAGTTTTTTTGCACCAGCTTCAGTTGAGCCATTACCCAAATGAGATACTACGTCAGCGGGTACTACAAATTCACCATCGGCTAAGCGGGCAGGCTGTTTGTTTGCAATCGTTGCAGGGATGTCATCACTCATGCCGTCCCCCGGTCCTTTGAGTAATCTAGGATTTCCACCAGCAGCGTAGCCACCTAAGTTAGCGCCCATAATGCCACCCGTTGCCGCGTTAACTTCTGGGTCTAGTGAAGAACCACTAGCTGCGGCTTGTTGAACTCCCTGTGGCTTAAGATTTATTCTGCCGATAGGTTTAGGTCTAGGTAGGGTTAACCCTTGCATATTAGCCCGCGCATTGACTTTACCCATACGTACCGCTGCGGCTTCTGGCGCGCTTAGATATGCTGTATCCGGGTCAGTATCGCGTATTACATCTTGTGAAAGCATACTTCTTCCACCTGCGGGTGTCTGGGCTTCAGCTATTTGTTTTTCACGAATCCCGCCCAGCATGTCAGTGTAGTAATTTAGCGAATCCGCAAGATTTCCTTTAGCAAAATGGGCAACGCCACCTTCAGCATATTGAGGAGTATATTGGGGTTGTTGTGGGATAGCATTGTTTTGGGCTAATGTATTAGCACTATATTTTTTAGCGACTTGATCGGCAGTTAGTGGGCCCATCATATTTGACGCCGCCTGCATACCCCCAGCATCAGCGCCTTTAAACATATGTCCAACACCAGAACCCATATCGGCTAAAGTATTGCCTACCCCGCCAACCACATTATTTATTCCGTTACCAACAGTATTTATTCCGTTGCCAACAGTGTTAAGTGCGTTGCCAACCATTCCACCAAAATCGTAATTGGCAATCCCACCCTCTGCAAATTGAGTTGGTACTGGACCGCCCCCATAAGCATATTGAGGTTGACCGGTAGGGGTAGGGTCGCCACCAACCATAATCCCGCCTTCAGCATAACGAGGCGTATATTGATATTTAGCAGGGTCTGCAAAACTTCCTTTGAAATCAGGCGACATACTGTATTTACTTAATGGGCCAGTATATGACCCGCCGGTATCACCAAATTTAGCTTGGCTTGGATTTAGTAATCCAAGTTTGTTAGCCCCCATATAGGCAAGACCTGCGGTAGTAAATTTGTTTTCGCCCATCCAATCAGTAGCGCTCTGCCAACCTTTTTCCAATCCAGAAAGAGGCGGTCTTATTCCACCATTATCAAGTACGGGGCCGGGTTGAGGAAGATTTGGGTTTGTGATACTTGAAGGTACATTATTTGCGGCTTGCATAAAGTCTGGATTAGCAGGTAAATTTGTAGGTACATTTGCATTACCTAGAACACTCCTACTTAAATCGACCGGACTGCGAGCGCCTGAATCCAACATTGTGGATTGAATACCTTGATAGTTATAAGGGTTGGTAAGCGGTACAGTGCCTTGTGTTATTCCGGGGCTTAAACCCGCGTTTGAAGCCTGCATATATGCTTGCTGTTGCGGAGTCATCACACTATTAATACCTGAGTTAGCCGCTTCAATCGCCTTGGCTTGTTGCGAGGCAAGTTGAGCCGCGCTACCTTCCGCTGCGCCAATACCCCCGGACGCCACCCCTTGCGCCATTTGTTGAGCAGCAATTTGTTGAGCAACCGCAGGGTTCGTAGCCGCCATGCTAGCAAGTTGGGACGCACTTAAGCCTTCAAAAGCCGCCGCATCAAAGATTGGGGCGCTAGCGCTAACAACTTCTGGCGCAGCTAATTCAAACGCTTCAAAGAAAATTTCTGGCATATCAGGCTTCCTTAATCAATTCTGGGAAATCTAGTCCCGTACCACGAAGATTGTGTAGACAACACAGATTTACATCGTCTGTGACTGCCATAAACATATGTTTTTTTCCGGCAGGAATTGTGATGATCGACGGCGCAGAGAACTCACCCATGTCTTCCCCATCTTGCCAAGCTTGCACTGTTCCACGTGAAACCAACGTAACATGATCATGCGCATGGACGTGCTGAGCCAAAATTGATTTGGCTTTAGGAATGGAGTAAGCACGAATCCAAATGTCATCTACTTCAGCAAACTCGACATAATCAGGTCTACGCCTTACATAGTTAGGGTTTCCACTAGTGTCTGGAAGGTTCATACTAGTCCTTTGGGGTTGATCGAGTCTATCATGTAGAGAGCGCAGACACAAATGAAAGTGTAGCTACTACTGATTGTGTAGACGGGCGTGTTGGCCCTGTCGATGCTGCGTATGCTTGGATGGTTACAGATGCCAGCGTAGTTGACCAATATATCTGTATGTATTGATTAGCCGCCAAACTTACGTAGTAGTTCCACCCAATAATCTCATGCGCCTCTTCCCCTGCTGATGCACTTTTACGTGCTGGGATGGACACAAGACCAGTTGATCCCGCGATGTCTGTGCCGTTTTGCTTTAGCCAAATACTAATGTCTTGGATTTGATTGTCAGTGTTCTGAAACTGCGTGCTGAACTGTAGGTTGTATATACCTGCATTGGCTACAGTAATCTTAGAGCTTGCAATACTGACACCATTAGAAAAGTCTGTGGTGTTTAGTGTCATCAACGTAGCCGTATTAGCCGTCGTTGTTTGTGACGCGCTACTGGAAAACGCTCCGTAAGGTAGTTGTATCCCAGCGCCGCCAGAAGATGTTTGTAACCGTGCAATAAAGTCGTCAATACGATTGAAGTACAACCGCAAGACATTACTTAACTGATCCTGATACTGAGGATTCCATTGCTGTGGAGCTAATGGCAAACTAGGCGCAGCAATCTTATTGATCGTGTAGTCAGTGGTAACGATGTAGGTCATCGGCGTCCATCCGGTCTAATGTCAATACGAGGTGCGCCTAACTGCCAGTTTGTACCAATTTGAGTGGAAGCAACTTTAAATATTAACTGCCGCCCACGCACTCGGGTGTAAACCTGCCCAGTAAATTCTTCTGTGATTGTGTAAGAGGACGCTGGGATCTGAGACACTGAAGCAGAACCCACATCGCCTGTTCCAGAACCAGAGTTACGCATTGGGTACAAAGTCAATGTAATTTTTGGGGTGGGGTACAACACACCGCCCGAACTACCAGCAGTAGTAGAACCATCAAAAGTCAAGTCAGGGAGCACGCGCCATACATAGCCAAAACTATTACCATCTTGGATGTCAAACTCTGAGGAAGAAATGCTGGCCTCAATCGCTACAGGCGTTCCAGTCTCAACATCGTCTACACCGTACTCATGCTGAACAATGTAGTTATTGTTAGTAGCGGCAATTGGGTATGGGAGTAAACCGGAATCTAACCAAGCTGTACGCCCCATATTGCCGTAGTACCATACGTTTTCAAGGTAGTTATAGACTACATAGCTATTAATTGAAGTGCTAGTACCAGAACAATAGAACCACCAAACTTCGTTAAAGCCTTCGTTAGTGCTAGCGTAAACTTGTTCTGCTTGTTGGGTATTAAAGTTTTGAAACACGTAACGGCGTAAGTCACAATTTAATGTTTGCACGCGACCATCGTACATATAAAACTTATCAACGCCCATCCAGTACACAACACCAGAAGCAAGCGCCATACCGTTTGGTCCAACAACAGAAATGTTGTCACCTAATAATTGAGAACCCCATACATAGGGAGCCCCAAGATATTGCAAAGAATACAAAGACGTATCTGTAAACACTACGATCTCTTGGCGAGTTTGAAGAGCCGATACAATTTTTGATCCATGCGAAAGTTGTACGCTACCTGCTTGGTTAGTTATTGCTGGAGCCCATGTGTATGGATCTTCTTGGTCAGACCAGCGAATTAACATAGGATTAAGTACTGTACTGCCGTAGTCGTTTGTACCAAACACAATAACAAAACGAGATGCATCCGAAACAAGTAAATAGTTATGGTAGATCGGGGTACTTGCATCACCTAAAGTAGTAAGGTTAACGCCACGAGGGGATATGTATTGTAGCCCTGACTGACTGCCACTAGTTGTAATTGCTGCTCCGCCAACTGTTGCTGCCACGCTAAACGTATTAGTAGAAGAACTAACAACGTAGTAAACAGTACCTACCGCAAGACCAGTAGGCAGCGCTCCGGTAGTTATAAAATAAATGGCAGTTCCGTTAGCCAATGAAAAACCAGATGGCATTGTTATTACTGCCGATGCGCCAATAGTGATAGTGCTTTGGATTGGAGCTACGCCAACTGAAGCGTACCAATAGTAAAGACCTTGTCCACGCGGACCGTAAATTAAATCTTGGCCAAAGTTTTGTTGATTCCAGAGTTGAATAGACGTAGTCGTTGTCTGCCCATTACCCCATGTACCAAGCCCCCATCCGCCACCACCCCATCCAGTAAGTGGAACTTGATAAGCAGGGCCAACATTTAATTGATACTGTGTAATTACTGTTCCGCCGTGCCCAGTGTCGGAACTATTAGCTGTTGCAGAAACAGTAATTGTGTAGCTATTTGAATCAACTACGGTGACTTGAAAAGAACCTGTTAACACCGTTGCGGTAATATTTCCACCTAAACTAGTAATGCCAGCGCCACTATAAGTAACAGTATCTCCAGTAACACAACCATGCGATGTATCAGCAACTGTAATAGTTGAAAGCCTATTAGACGCTGTGAATGGACCAGATAACGTAACTGTTTTACGAATAGGGGTAATGTTGTAATAGACACCACCACTAAGAATATAAAAATACAAATTGGTGCCTACGCCTACTAAATTTTGGCCAACAAGAGTAACCCAATTCCACAAAGATCTACAAACGCCTAAAAATGTACTAGCCGAATACTGTACCCATCCGCCAATTTTTTCTGGCGTACCTTGGCGAAACCGAACTTTATCGGACTCATACCAACCACCTTCGTTTGTATAACGAGTGTTTTCGCGGTTAACGCCGGGTTTAAAGATAATTTTTTGTAATGGCATATTACTTATTATGGTACTCGGATTCGGTCAAAACTCCAACCTTGTACTTACCTTCTGGCTTGTAAATTGTTAACTCTTGTTGGCGCATCTCAGGCGCAAAACTTATGTGCATCCACCGTCCATACTCATGGATCATCTGATCAAACTTAATGCCCGATTTTAAAACAAGCTGACATAGTTCGTAAGGAGTGTGAGCAGTAGAAGAGCAATCAATAGCCCACCCGTCCATGTGACTGGATACTTTAGAGCCACCAACAGCCACATTAACATCGGGCAGGCGTAGCCAAGAATTAACACGAAGAGCGCCTGTGACATTGCGTACCTCCTCCAAATGCCCAGCCGCTACTTTCATGTTCGCCAGTTGGCGTTCATCAGGCTGGTTGTCAATGTGCATCCGTATAGCAGTCTCGCTATAAGTTGCTTCATCAAGGGTAAAGTGTTCGCTGAGAGTCATTTCTTACCCACTTTTTCTGTAATCTTTTCCATAGTTCTGCCGCCAAAATAGAACGACATTACGACCATGCCCCAGTTTCCTAGCAACTCTACGTAGTTACCCCTAGTTTCATAATCAAACATCGAGGCAATAGCAAAGCCTGTATACGCAAGTAGGAGGAATATAAGCACCATTGGGCGTATGTTCTTAGACAACCAAGAGTCAGAACCCATGTCGGCCTTGAGCCGCTCGGTTAAATTGTTCTGTTCTATCTTGTAGTATTCAAGCTCCATCTCTGCTAGTTTTTGGGCAGCTTGTGGATCACCCGCAATAGCTTTAGCCACAGCATCAACGGAATCAGAAACACCAAACTTACTAGCCAAAGCGGTAATAGCAGCGCCACCCAAAGGACCAGCGACAGCAGTTGCCAATGTGGGTGCGACACCCTTGAGAAGATTGAGTAGCTCATTCATTTAGACTCCTTTAGTTCCCGTTTCAATTTACGCAACTCTTTCATTTCCTGTCTAAGCTGCGCTTTCATGTATAGGGTTTCTACGTATGCCATCGAGGTTACTCCAACAATTACGCATATCGCCACTCCTATCAGTATCCACCAGACAAGTTTTGTAGTTCCCACATGATCCACCCAAAGAATGAAGATATAAATACTACGGCAACTACCCCACTTGTTAACTCAATGAATTTAATCTCATCTTGCTCCTTGCGCCATCTAGCCAGCCTAGCCCTGCGAATCTGCTCTGCCCTTGCCCATTCCTGCTCACGTTCAATCTGAGCGTGCATCTTCAAGAATCGGGTATACAAGTCTTTCAACTCTGCTGGCGCGTAGACCATAGCCTCTCGCACCTGCTCCATTAGCTTCTCCAGTTGCAACTCAATCAGAGCACGCTCTATAGCCTTCTTGCTGGTGTTCTGTTCTGGGTTGTAGTTGGTCTTAGATTCTTCTTCTAGTTCAAGGTAGTGGGTTGAGATTGACTGCTGCGTGTCAAAGAGCACTCCAAGATTTGCCCCGATCTCACTGACAAGTTTGAACTCAAGTTCTTCATAGGACTGCTTGGCTTTGGCAACTTTCTTTTGCGCCACAGGCTTGGGGGAGTCAACGGTAGGTTTGGCTGAGAACAAACCAATGAACCAATCCCAAACACCCTTGATGGCTTTGACGTCACCAATAGCCTGCTCAACAGTCTTCTTAGCCCCTTCGATCTCCATGCGCCCTTGATGGAGCATGTCGCACCCTGTCTTAATGGCAGAGACTGCGCTTTGCGCCAAGAGGAGGAGGCTGAACGGGTCCACATTAGACTTCTGCCATTACGTCCGCAGTGATGCGGGCAGTTGAAGTTTCACGGTCAATAGACAAAAAGCCTTGGCAGACAATGTTGTAGTCAATCCCGTTAGCATCTTTCTCGCTTTTGATAGGGGTAGTGATGTCCAAGTTTTTAAACAAGAACTCCTTGCCGTTCTCAAAGACGCGCCAGACGTGATCCATAGACCCACGACCTGCTTGGCCACGAGACTTGTTGAATCTAATCTGGTACGTGTTCATACGATTTCAGCCGCTGGAGGAACCGCACAAGCCTGCTGTGGCTGGTGGATTACGGTCAAATTGAAATGTACAAACTTAATTGGCTTGTCTGCGGCATGACGTGTAAACGAGTGCATCAACCATGAATTTGCAAAGATCATCATGCCGGGTTTTGGCGTAAAGTTAATCATCTTGCTGGCAGGAGTTGCCATGCCCATGTCTTGCTCTGGTAAATCAATCTGCACTTTGGCGGCACGGGGGTCATGGAACACCACGCGAGAACCTTCTTCTGGAGTCTCAAGGAAGTAAAAGCCCACAATCTGTGAACCAAAACCATGTACGTGTGCGTCCATTGCAGAGTGCTTGTGGTGCTCTTGTGTCCACATCTCTGTGAACTGCACCGCCTTGTCCTGCATGGCATAGCCTTGCTCATTAAGGATGTTCCAAGCCGTAGCCCCAACAAACTCGGAAAACTTGGCCATGCGTGGATCGCCGTAATAGTTACCTGTCATGTAGACAGGATAGATTTCATTGAGCGATTGCGTCTTGCGAGATTCCGCCAATGCTTCTTCAGAGACAGTGTTAACCACCTCTAAAAAGTCAGGACGCTCAATCAAATAGATTGGGCATGAAAAGTGATGCGCAACTTGAAGTTGCGTTTGCAGTACAACTTCGGCTACTGACTCAGCGGCTTTGCATACTTTTTGTTTTGACTTCTTTGTTGCTGTCTTGGCCATGTTCTCTCCTTGTTGGTTGGGCTATCAGTTTACAACCGCAACCCATTCCCAAGCAAGGAAATCAAATTTATATTCGCCCTCTGGACGCACTGGAGTATCTTTCCATGCGTTGTCTGCACCGCACCAGAAAGTTTGGATACGTTGATCTAATTTGGTTTGGTCTGGTTCAGGCCGGGGGATTGGCGGTTCATATCTAGCCATTTCTTCATTAAATACCCATGCTGACCAATTCTCAACTTGAGGTCTTGCCGCCCATATTTCTTTAGCCACTTTAATAGTGGTTTGTTTTACAACTTCTTTTTCTTCCGCAGTCATATCACGAACTGTCCATACGTCAGTCCATACACCATCTACTTTGGCGTATGTAGGTATATCAGATTCAAAAACTTGATGAATACCAATCGTAGGGCGTTCTACACGAATAAAAGTTTCCCAGTGTTCTGGGATTGCACCGAACGCTTGAATGAGGTTGTCCTCAAACGCTGGGTGATTGATTGGCTGCCCGTTTTCTGTTTTGATGTAAAGATTCATTTGTTTCTCCAGATTAAATATTAAGGTGAACCAACACAAGTTGATGGGAATTGACGTGTGTTACCGGGCCAAACAATGCGGACAGCGCCATTTTTACCAGCACCATAATAGTAGGTAGTACTTGCCCAACTACAGCAAACATACGGCCCCGCTTGATAAATAGTAGTGCCACCCGCGCCGCCATACGCGCCGCCAGTTGGAGGAGCAAAGACATTAGTTGCGTTGCCACCATTACAACCGCTACTACCGCCTCCACCGCCTCCACCAGTAGTACCCGTAGTACCACCAGCACCATTAGAACCTTGACCACATAAACCTGTTCCACCGCCAGCGCCAAAATATACTCTACGGCAGGTATAACCGTTTTGTAAACTTCCACCACCGCCACCGCCACCGCCACCGCCTGCGCCAGCATTACCTACACCACTGCAACCGCCTTGACCACCATTACCTGAGTATCCTCCAGCGCCTCCGCCAGCGTTGTTGCCTTTAGCGCCACCATTACCACCGCCCGTACCAGCGTGAGTCCCTGCGGCAGTTCCTCCTCCGCCACCAGTAGCGGCATTGGATGGGCCATAACTATCAGTACCCCTAGAATTTACACCTCCAACACCAACCCTAAGTTGATATGAATTGCCCGGAACAACCGTAACATTGTTTGTCCATCCTAGTCCACCCCCCGCCCAATAAGTACAACCGCATACACGGCCACCACCACCGCCACCAATAGCAACAATAGATACTGAAGTTACGCCAGCAGGGGCAACCCAACAATATAAACCCGGAGTTGTATAGGACTGAGAGCCAGCATTGAACGTAGTAATACTGTTAGACGCTGCGCTTGATGGGCCAGTGCCGCCGGGAGTAGCTCCTGCTACGCTAAAGGTGTACGAAGTATTGCCTGCCAGACCACTGACGGTTAATGGCGAGGTTGTACCCCCACCCGTATATCCACCGGGGTTAGATGTCGCCGTGTATGAGATCGACCCATTACCTAAGCAAGAAGGTGCGGTAAACGCAACCGTAGCCGTGCTTGTACCCGTAGCCGTAGCAGTCCCAATCGTAGGAGCGCCGGGGCTTCTAGGCCAGATGCCTTGCTTGGTGTAGTTCTGTGCTTGGTCAAGCGTCCAGATACCTTTAGCTGCCGAACTTGTTGGAGCCGTTGGGTTCTTGGTGATGATGCCACCGGGATATTGTTTGATACTCATTTATGGTGCTCCTGCACAAGTTGATGGGAAGCTGCGAGTATTGCCCGGCCACATGATACGGACAGCGCCTGTACCCGCCATACCAAGACCATAGCCTTTATTTGAGCCTCCACCGCCACCATAATTACCGCCTGCACCGCCGGGCACATTACCAGATGTATAAGTACCGCCAGCAGTACCGCCAGAGCCGCCAGCGCCACCAGTAGCCGTACAACCCGAACCCACACCACGCGCACCACTAGAACCTTCACCAAATAAACCTACACCGCCTCCACCGCCACCGCCTTTATTAGATTGGTTTGCAGGGCCACCGCCACCACCACCGCCACCACCAAGACCAGCTTCTCCATTCCTAAGTGTAGAATTTACAGCGCCAGCGCCCCCAGAACCTGAGTATCCACCAGCGCCACCGCCACCACCAGCAGTATTGCAACCCCCACCCGCGCCACCTGACCCGCCACCTGTGTAACAACCTGCTGGATTGCCTCCAGTACCTTGTGGATAATAACCACAACATACGTTATAGGCTTTTGCCAATCCCGCGCCTCCAGTAATATTTATTGGAGTACCTAATGCACTGCTGTTATTTACATCGCCAACAACAACTGTATAAGAATTACCGGGAATAACTGTAACGTTATTACGATAAGCTAAAGCACCGCCACCACCGCCCGAAATTCCAGTACCAGCACGATAACCGCCACCACCAATAACAACCGCAGAAACAGAGGTAACTCCGGCAGGAGCAACCCAAGAGAATGAACCCACGCAGGTATACGATTGCGAACCCGCACTTGAAGCAGTAATTGAATTACTAGCCGCACTTAACGCGCCGTACCCTGTTGCATTTGTTGCTTGGGCTTTAAATGTGTAAGACGTTCCAACTGTTAGCCCAGACACTACAACCGGGGAGGACGCGCCTGTATTTGAGAAACAACCGGGAGTTGAAATAACTCTATAGCCAGTAATACCACCAGCAGGGTAACCTGTACAAGCAGGAGCAGTAAACGTTACAGATGCACAAGCCGCTGTACCAGCCGTAGCCGTACCAATCGTAGGCGCACCGGGCGTTGCTGGCCATGTGCTTGCACCCTTTGCTTGCATCTGCTGGGTGACTGTCCAGATTCCTGAGAAATTAGGCATTGATTACCTCAATCCAAGATGTTGTCGGCTCGTCCCACTGATAGAACCCGTCTGTGGGTCTTGCAATAGGTGCATTCCAAGTCATTGTTTCCTCATTGCCAATCCAGCTTGAGTATGGTTTACGGGCCTGATGTTCAGTAGTCTTCAGGGAAGAATACTCTTCAGCCGTGTAGGTAGCCACAACACCCGAAACCGATATATCAGCATCATCGTCACAAGTACCAAAAAACAGTGGCGCTCTTGTATGTGCGCCTTCAGGTGTCGTAGCAATAGGCCAATTTGATTGGTCCGCCCAAACAAAAACAAAACCTTTAACTTGCGGGTACGATGGGCCTGTTCGCATAGGCTCCGCAGTGCAAAGAACGCCTGTAACTGCGTCTATTTGAGTTATAGATAAGTAAATCATATTTCCCTTTAAACCGGAACTCTACGAAAAGCTCTTGTATAACTAGCGGTATTGTTTTTGTTTTTGGCATCGTTTCTACCATCGCTCCCTACAACACCTCTAGATGTATTGGAATTATTTTCAAAACTTGCTTGGTAATGATCGCCAGAAGTTCCAAGAAACGCTTGCGCTCCTGCGGTTTGAAAATCGGTTGACGTAGTTTGTGTTGGATCAGTTAGGCCGTAGTTTGTATTGTAAGGCTGTGGTGAAACCGAGTATAAATTTGCCCCATAAGAAGTACTATTGTTACTTGTATTAGGCTTTAGGAAATAATATGCTACCCCAAGTTCATCAATGGCGGGCATATACCAATCAGTATATCCACCTGTATTTAAATTTTCGCAAAAAATAGCCGCTGCATAATCAACTCCTAAAGCAGCAAGAGTTGATGAGTTTGTTGGGCCATTTATGCGTGACGTTACGCCAGTGACAACTCCCATAGTCCCCCATGTTGTTCCATAGGATACGCCCACAGTGGCATCAGCAACTATTAGATAGTGTGTAGCCACACCATTTGCTGTAGTTGAAATTTGCCCAGCATAGTAGCCCCCACCATACGCTTGCCCAATTACTGTTGGGGGTATTGGTGGAGTTGCACTGTTTGATGCACCGCTGGGATAGCTAGGGCCAAATGCGTTAGTAGCGACTACTTTAAAAGTATACGCTGTTCCCGGAGTCAATCCTAAAACAACCAAAGGAGAAGATGCGCCTGTAGTAGTAAAATTACCGGGGGTTGAAACAACCGTATATGAAGAGATAGCTCCACCACCAATATCAGCAGGAGCAGTAAACGCAACAGATACTTGACCACTACCAGCAGTAGCGGTTCCAATCGTAGGGGCGTTAGCAACTTTCAGGGCGTTGTACCCCGGTAAAACAATACCAGCTTGATAGCGCATCGACATGGGTTACCCCTTACGCAGAAATAGCTTCAAACGATGCAACATAAGTTAGTGCACTAGAAGTTCCTGAAATTACGCCAACGGATTGGAACTGTGTCACATAAAACGCTGTGGTTTTGTCAGTCACAATCAATGATGCGTTAGCAGGGACAGAGACAGCCGAGACAATGTAGTACGCCGTACCGCTTGCAAATGTTGGATTGTTTGATATTGCTACCGAACAGTTTGCCGCAGATGCAGTCGTATTAGACACAACAATGTTGTTTATTTTATTGACTGTACCTGATGCAGGAGTTAATCCTGTCAAAGCTACAGAGCCGCTGGTACTTGGATCAGCGTAAGTCCATGCGACTGATACCGACGTAGATGCTGGAAGCACATAGGCTGTAGTACCGTTGATGGTCGTTACGTTAACAATATTTGGATTGGCCATGAGAACTCCTTAGAAACCGAATATTAAAGCAAAAGTGATGGATTTACCAGTAGAAACAGAAGCAGTTGAAGAAGATACCCAACTACCTGAACCATTAGAAGCTAGTACGTTATTTAAAGCTCCGGGGGCGTTTATACCCGTACCACCGTTTGCGGCTGGAAGAATACCAGTTACATCTGTAGTAAGTGTAATTGGGTTACTTAAAACTTTGATGAAATCTGTACCGTTCCAAGCAACTAAAGCACGCCCGGACGTTGGAATTGTTACGCCAGTTGTGGGACCTGCGCCACGAAATACAATTGAACCTGTGCCGTCGTTAATAACGAAATAAGCTTTACTTTGGGCAGGGGCTGTAATGTATCGGGTTGTAGCACCGTTACTAGCAGTCCAGCGAATAATTGCGCTACGGGCTTGATTAGATGAACCATTGGTTGTTGTAAGAGTTACATCCGCATCAGCGGATAAAGTAGTTGTACCCGCCACAGCCGAGTCAAGCAGGCTTGTAATGGAATCATTTACTGTAGTACCCCACGTACCAGAAAGATCACCAGTAGTCGGTAACGCTAGGCCAAGAAGAGAGGTAAAGTTGGTTACAGCCATGTTGTTTCCTTATTATCCAAGTCCCAGAATACGCATTGCCTGCGCATAGGATTTTGATGCAGCGGTTGATGTTTGCCATGTTGGGGCAACGCCAGTACCATTTGATGTAAGAAGCTGCCCAGAAGTTCCAGCATTGTTTGTTGAATTTACTGAATATCCCGCTGGATATGTAACAAACACATCTTTTGTACCAGCCGAAAAAGATAATGCTGATGGCTGTGTGCCAGAGCTATTAGATAAAACAGTAGTACGCGCTAATGTTGTACCAGAAGAAGTGTAAGTACCAACACCAACTTCCCATTCATTACCTGTTTGAGATGCAATTGTGTAATAGGTTGTATTGCCATCACCTACAACCGCAAAAGACTGATACCCTGTAGATGCGCCAAGCAGAGTCACTGTTCCCGTACCCGCCGTTGTGGTAGTTTCTTTTACACGATCTGCTAAAACAAGCGCCATATTTAATCCTTACACCGTCATTTCGACATTTTGCCAGTTTGCGGTTTCGCTGTCATCTATTAAAGCCCAATTTGGTGTTTCGCCATCATTTATTGTTGTCCAATAAAAATACAGTGGTGTACCCACATAACCATTTGCTGACACCCCATTTGTAGCCACTGATACTACAGGACCAAATGTTCCAACACTACCCGTTGCACTAACCCCTGACAAAAATGCCGACTTACCCGGTGCAACACTACCAACCCCGCCAAATGCGCTAACACCAGTTAACGCAATGCTAACACTAGGACCAACATTACCTACCGAACCTTGCGCTACAGTTCCAGTTTCAGCGTCCGTTTCAGTTACTGATACTGTCCCTACCGCACCTGTAGCAGCTACCCCTGTCAATGCAACAGCTTTTGTAGCTATAACAGAACCAACCGCGCCGCTGGCTTGAATACCAGTCAGAGCAAAATTCTTTACTACAGCTACAGACCCTACTGCACCGGATGCTTGAACTCCGGTCAACGCAAGCGTTTTAGATTGCGTAACTGACCCAACAGCACCGGATGCCTGAACTCCCGTTAAAGCAACTGTTCTAGACTGTGTAACTGACCCAACAGCCCCAGATGCTTGAACCCCAGTTAAAGCACTAGATATGGTAACCGTAGCCGTGCCCGCTGCCCCAGATGCCTGAACACCAGTTAAAGCTACAGATACATCAACCGTAGCCGTGCCTACCGCGCCAGATGCCTGAACGCCGGTAAGAGCAACAACTACTGTCTGCCCCGCAAGCGAGGCAAATGGTGCACCAGCAAACGGAGCTATACCAAACATGGATTAAACGACGAGTTACCTCGTCGCCCCTATTAGGTTGTAGCCAAACGAATTAACGCTAGAGTCGTGCTGTTTGTTGGCATCGTCAATGTGAAGTTGCCAGCAGTAATGGTTTGTGATCCAAATGTGTGAATACTAATGACTTTGCCGCTTTGTGTTGAGTTGTACAACACCATCGTATCAAACGCTGTGGTCAAAGTTACAGATGAGTAAGTAATGCTTGCTGAAGGAGTCCAATAAGCCACACCCGCTGTAGAAGACGAGTTAGTTGCTGTAGGAGCAGTTGCATTAGTTACTGTTACGCCGCCTGCGGTATATCCAGTGCCTGACACTTCAGCCGTGCCAATGTTGGATGTAGAAGGTGTGCCTGTACCGGGAGTACCGACGTTAGTCTGGCTAGCGTTAACCGTACCAGAAGCCAATACCAACAAAGCTTTTAGTGTGTCAGTAGTAGGTGCGGTCAAGCTAGTACGAGAAACTAGAGTCACAGACCCTAGTTGATGTCCGCCAACCAAAAGTTCACCCATAAAAGAGGTGGCCATTGCCTGAGTATTTGCCATGATAGTTCCTTATGTAAGAGATGCTGCTTCAGCAAACAGCGGTGGAGAAGTTTTTAAACGAACATGCGCGGAGCGGTGAACAAGTTCACCATCAAGCCAATATTCAGTCCAAGTGGTGTATTCAATATCATTATCGACTGAACCCTCTCTTTTCTCAAGAAGAGATTCGTCCATCTCGCCTTTAGTTGTAGTTACAAATGCCATTATGAAATCCTTATGATTGCTGATGTGTTTGTTATTGCGGGGAACTGTACGGTAAATGTGTTGATACTTGTTTTGTCATTACCAAAATCCAGCACGCAAACGGCAGGATTACCGCTACCACTTAAATAGATTAACGCACCCCTAGCGGTAATTGCGCCTGTCCAAGCAGCGTTGTTAAATGAGATGTATGCGGTTGTTCCACTTGCTCCCACAGTAGGAGTCTGGGCAATTACCAAAGTTTGACCACCAGCAACATAATTTCCCCCCGACGTTTCCCCAACAGCAGTATAAGCCGCTGTAGTCGCATCTAAGGTAGCCGAGTTGGTATAAAGAGCAATCTTAAACGTACCACTTGTAAAGTTGTACGTCCCATTCATTAACCCCGTCTTAAAGACGTTGCAGGTAAAGTTGCCCGTAAAAGCCATTAAGTCACCGCCTGTCTATATTGACCAGAACGATATGCGTCTTGACGTTCCATACCATCGCCAAGGCGTTTAGCAAGAGCAAGAGCTTCTTTGTATTTGCCATCGTATAAGGCAAGCATGTCAGTCTCGCCCTTCATATATGTATAGGCTTCCACCAAAGAACCGTACAACAGTACAGTATCAAAATTGTCCCCTAGCCAAGACGTGCCCGCAGTTGTAATTGACGTGGGGTAATAGTAAAAATGTAGTTCGGCTGTATATACAGTATCAGGTGTTGGGCCAAGAATAAACGTCAGTTCATTTGTAATTGCGTTACCAACAATAGCAGGACCAAACAACGCGTAGTACTTAGGTTGCCCCGAAGATGTTGGATCTGGATACGCTTCCCTAATAAAGTTAACGTCTTTGTTTAGAAGGTATGTATAAACACCAGATGAATCAATAACTGCTAAAGAATATGTAGCAAGATAATCATCTGGGGCTTTAAGGTACTTATTGTTTGCCTGAAGATTACCCGTCATGTTTTTACGCAATGAGGGAAACTGCACCGTGTTGTAGATGCGCTGCTCCGCTTGCTGAATAAAGCGGTTAATTTGTTCAGTAGTCGTGTCTGTTGACCCGCTTGCTAGGTCAAAAGCTGGAAAATTATTTTCCGTATACGACTGAATAGCATCGTACAACTCTTGGTAAGTCATGTTTTAGCCCATTGGACCGCGAGCCATTACGCCTTTGGTAGCTGCGCCAGTACCGCGAATTTTGATTCCGTCAGTCTTTATTGGTTCATTACCAGCGGATTTGCTGATGTTACCAACGCTCACGTCGTAAGAATCTAACTTACTACGGTTAGGCTCTTTGCCGGGGTTTGCTTCGACAGTAACGCTTTTACCAGACATATTGTGTGGTTGGGCATAAGTGCTGGCAGAACCAACTTCTTTACCCATTACTTTTTTGCTAAATGTAGCCATTACTTGCTCCCTTGATTTTTAGCACGGGAAAGGTTACGTCCAAATTTCATACGATCTTCAGATGTAGGGCCACCTTTTTTGAGTTTCAAAGTAGTACCTTTACCACCTTTATGCTCTTGCATGTCGTGTTGCTTAAAGGCTTTTTTGATCATTGCCTTGTCTTGCTTCACGTCCATTTTCATATCTTCTTTGCTGTCACTTTTTGCCATGTTCAACTCCTAAGTTGTTGCTACCGTAACTGTACCCAATTGCACCGCTAAAGCCAAGTTATTTGGAGTTAGTTCGGCATCGAAAAATGATGACCCACCTACTGGGTTCCATCCCCATTGAATTATCCTACTTCCGCCCCCGTTATAACCATCAGCAAGATTACCAGAAACTTGGTAACTTACGTCAGGACGAGGCTCGCGCACCGCCTGTGGGTCATTAACAGGATAGAGTCCAAGAGACAACTGCGGCTGATCTGGATCCCAGCAAGACTGACAAACCTTGATCTGAAACAGCTTAGTCTTGATGACTTCCTTCTTCAGTTGGCTAAGTTTGTACCTCTGCCCACATCGGTCACATTCCGCAATTGAATACTTACCAGAAGCAAACTTACTAGGCATAGCTCACCTTAGTAGAACAACTGCCTAGGAACAAACCGATCCGACGCCTTCTCCCTATCCTCTTGAGACGCTAACAGCCACTGCTGTTCATACTCAGACTTAAGAAAAATAATACGTTCAGGATTTGCATCCGCACGTTTAGCCGCGATATAAAACGCTAGCCCTGCCACCAGACAAGGGATTAAACGGAATGGGATATCTTCTACGTTTACGCCATTACCAGCATCTTGTAGACGGCGCAGACGCCAATAAACAAACACATAGTTACCGCCCGAATTAGGCGTAGGCCATACGTTGATACAAGGCAAATTCTGTACATAGATAGCCGCGCCAGTAGTGTGGGCTGCGGCTGTAGTGTTACTTTGTCCACGGTTACAGTTCAGTAACTGATTCCCGCTGATATTGCAATAGCTAATAGTTTCTGAATCAATCTTAATAAATCCAGTTGTAGTCAAACCAGAAGCGTTGCTGACTGTGATTGTAGTGTCTGTACTAGTAATCGTGCCGTTTAAGGTCACAGATGTAGCGTTTGTTTGGGCAGTTTGGCGGTTTATCCAAACTTGGATGGGGCGACCATTAGCAAGTTTGTTTGGGATAGTTGAGTAAGTTGACTCAGAGATACGTGTGATGTTGATATCACTTTGGGTACTAGCAGTACCATTGTTTTGGCGAATAACGTGGTCAAGAAGATCAATCGTGTCATCTGGGATCGGATAGATGTTTTGACCAGTATTTAGAACGATCTGACCTTCTTGAATAGTCCAAAGGTTGATACCCCTGTTTGCCCATTCAATCGTCAATAGATTAAGCGAACGACGTGCAGTACGAAACTCATAACCAGTACGAACCTCAATACCGGCCCGCTCATACGCCTCCTCAACGATGTCATTGAGGTCTAGATTAAAAGTAGCTGTACCGGCGGTATATGCCATTATCTAGCAGCCTTCATGTTATCTATTAAATTAGGATACGGACGACCAGCGACTTTAGCCGAAGCTTTAGCTGAAGCTTTTTTTGCTGGCGACAGCTTCTTATGCTTTTTAGCTGGGTTTGGTTTATCCCAAACTTCGCCGCCTTTCTTATATACCTCTACGTCATTCGGGTTGTCCTTGCGAACAACCGTCTTGGCTTTAGGCATTTTAGAGGCACGGACATCGCCCATACCACGACTCGCCATCATTTTTTAGCCTTTGCGTATCCACCACCGCACATGACCATAGTGCCACGGGTCTTGCCTTTTTGAGCAATACCATCTGCGCGAGATGAGGCAGAGCCACCAGAAGCCATTTTCTTAACTGGCTTTGGCATAGGTTTAGGTTCTTTTTCAACCCTAATACCACTACCAGCGGCTGGAACTTTATAGTCTTTAACGACTGGTTCGTCCACTGGGGTGTAGTCTGGATATTTAACATCAGCCATGATGACTCCTTAGCAAGCTCCGCCAGAGCCCATTTTGATTTGTTTAGCCTTGGTCTTGCCTTTAGATGCGATACCGTCAGCCGAACGAACAAAGCCGCCAGAAGCCATTTTCTTGACTTTACCGCCGCCCTTCATCATTCCCATACCACCACCCATGCCAGTAGTGCTACCAGCCATAGCGGGTTTAGCCATAGGAGTAAGAGCTTTCATACCGTCTTTAGCGGTACTCATGCCGGGTTTCATCGTTGGTTTGCCCATTTTTGTAGCCATTTCACCACCTCGTTTAAATGTTTTGCCTTTATCGGCAGTTGAAAAATCTTTACCCACAGACTGTGGGACTCCTGCTTTCTTGGCAAACGCGGCATTGTGAGCCACGGCTTCCATGAAATTGTGTTGCTTTTTACTTGTGCTTGGCATCATTTACCCGCTTGAATAAGCTGATCAATTTTTGCTTCAAGTTTGTTAAAGCGTTGGTCAATGTGGTCAGTAATTCTTTGCACTTCTGAATTAGTTGCGTAGTCACGTGCTACCTCCTCGCGTGTCCGGTTGAGCAGGATTTCCACCCGCTTAAGCTCGTCTGACTTATCTTTCCATACCCATATGAGTACAGCAGAGAAAGCGGACAAGATTGAGTTCCATATAACCATTTCCATTTAACACTTCCAAGCCCGCAGGCTTTTGTTAATTCTAGAGTTCGGGTCTTTCGCTGTTTTTGCGGATGTCAGCTTTTTCTTCATACCTTCCATTCTGGCGCAGAAAGAGTCTTTCCTTGATCCGCCTTCTGGTTGCGGAGGTTTCAAGTTGTGCCCTTCTTTCTTCGCAGAGGCTCGGCCCTTGGCATTTAAGCCCCCATTTGGATTCTTGCCTTCTTTGCGTTGCCATGCTGGTGATTTAGCCATTTACAACTTTCAAACGTGACTCTCGAATATTCTCGAGCAATGGTATAACAACATTCTCTCGGAAGTTATTAGTGAACGATTCGCTACCAATATGTGGGAGGCTGATGTCTACGTCAATGTGGACTGTAAAGCCCATGTCTGTTGCTCTGTCGCAGAACAAGTAGTCTTCGCCAACATACTGGTCATCTCTAATATCAAAGTCAAACAGAGAATACATTCTCTCGCCTGTAGCCTTGTTCTTGTATGACCACTCAGGATGTGCTTCACCCATCTTCTCAATGACGTGACGCTGAATTAACATGAAGCCAGTTCCAATACGCTTGACACGCATCATTGAGCCATCAAACTCTAGATC